>ENA-ORBV01000626-ORBV01000626.1-microbial-mat-metagenome-genome-assembly--contig:-NODE-626-length-80669-cov-11.677437_pt1 | contig 80669 bp, 70 predicted proteins | sample MGYA00237777_ERZ505514 | MGnify/ENA primary metagenome ERZ505514 (study PRJEB26160, sample SAMN06269048) | microbial mat metagenome | isolation source: Oligotrophic lake microbial mat | place...
CACCTCCCCCGAAAACGGCCCCCCAAGCTGCACCCGCTTGTAAGCCTCATAAATCGCCTCTAAAGCAGGCTCAGGCAGCGGCCCTTGTCCGCCGTAGTTAAAATAAGCTTTATTGGCCAAAGCTGGAAATTGTTGCCGGTGATTGTCCTTTGTCATTTTTTCTGGGGAATTATTGATAACGTTAATATTGCATAAATGTCGATCGTCCAAAACCTCTCTAAAAAAGGTATCTTCTTCTTTCTTCCTCCGGTAGCATCTCTTTTGGGCATTTGTAGTGCTCTTTGAGGACAATAAGTCGTCGTGAAACATACTTTTTGGATGCCGCCGAAATGATCCTGACTAATGACTAATGACTAATGACTAATGACTTCTAATTATTCTATGCCCTTGCGAATACTAAATGTTAATAACTGACAAACTGCTACTTTCCTATCAACGATGCAATCTCCGAGCATTTTTAGACACCTGCGGAGACTGGAAACAACTAGACCCCCCCAGCGACTTTTTGCTGAAACTGATGCGCGACAGCGCCGCATACCAGCAACAGGTTTTGGAACACGAGACTTACCAACAACCATCATATCCTAGAGGGGATTGGGAAGCTGGCGCGATCGCTACTTTGAGTTTAATGCAGCAAGGAGTCGATCGCATTTACCGAGGAGTTCTAATCCAAGGCGAATTGGGCAAAACCAACAGTAAATCAACTTCTATGGTAGGAATTGACGGTCAATATTTCTCAGATACGGGGGAAGTTTCCGAAACTCATATTCATCTTTCATCCTCCACCCCGCATTCTTCAAATATTACCCTCGTCAGCCGCCCGCATTTATTAATCAAACAGCCCGGACAATCCAAATTTGGCGATTGGAGTTACGTTACTGCCGATATTTGGCTCAGCAAGCGACCAAAACTAGACTATCAAATTATTGCCGCTTTTCATGCCCGAGTATTAGCTTCCGTGCAGGGAACAATCCCCGATTCTGCGTGGCTGATGCTGCGAACGAAAGGGTTTTGGCAAGTGGATCTCGACCAGCGAACTCCTCAGATGTTCGAGATATTAGATAACTGCATTGAGATGATAGAAAATCGGGATAAACCAGAAGTTTTCATTTCCCGCCAAAAATGCAATCTTTGCGGTTGGTATACTACTTGTCATGGGGAAGCAGAATCTATTAAACATCTTTCGCTATTGCCCGGAGTTACTGCTGGCCGCTATGCTAGACTAAAAACTCTCGAAATTACCGATGTAGAATCTCTCGCTAATGCTAATTCCGAATTGCTTGCCGATTATCCAGAATTTCCCGACGGAGTTGCTTTTGATGTGGTGCGGCAAGCTCAATCTCACTTGTTAAATCAACCGCTGTTGCGGGAAGAAGGAAGAAGGAAGAAGGAAGAAGGAAGAAGGGAAGAGGTAGAAGCCAGAAGGGAAGATGAAGAAGAAGGAAGAAGGGAAGATGAAGAAGGAAGAAGGAAGAAGGAAGAAGGAAGAAGGGAAGATGAAGAGGAAGGCAGAATGGCAGATGAAGGAAGAGAGAAGAAGGAAGAAGGAAGAAGAGAAGAGGCAGAAGTTAATCAGTTTATCATAATACCAGAAGTTGCAGAAAATAGTTTAGTAATAGCTAAGATTGAGCCTGTCAAGACTATAGAAAATAAATCTGCTGCACCTTCTAAACCAGCGCCAATTCTTCGCAGCAAGCCAATTCCTTATTCTCAATCGGTCTTTTTGCCGATCGCCCCAATCGAACTCTACTTTGACATAGAAGCGGAACCGGAGATGAATTTAGATTATCTCCACGGAGTCTTAGTTGTCGATAGGTACAACAAAACTGAAAAATTCCACGGTTTTCTGGCAGAATCAGCAGCAGAGGAAGGTGCAATCTGGGAGCAATTTTTAGAATTAATGTGGGCTTATCCTATTGCTCCGATTTTCCACTTTTGCGACTACGAAGTCAAGACTTTTAAACGCCTAGCTAAACTTTACAATACTCCAGCTTATTTGTGGAAACCAGTGCTAAAACGGTTTGTAGATATTCACAAACAAGTGACGCAAAAGGCGATTATGCCGGTGGAAAGTTATGCACTCAAACCCATCGCCCGCTGGTTGGGTTTTGACTGGCGCGATGCTAAGGCTAATGGGGCTCAGTGTGTCTGTTGGTACGATGATTGGCTCAAAACTGGCGATCGATCGATCTTGGAGGCGATCGTCCGCTACAATGAGGACGACTGTCGTGCTACTTACATCGTTAAAGATTGGTTGACTAATTTTTTGCTGACTCAGAAACAATTGAAAGTTGACAATAGACAGTTAATATTTACACGGGATAGTTGACAGTTGTACGACAGGATTTAACAACCCAAAGCCCGCCAGCCTTCTTGCGTTTTTGCGACAGCCCGACAGGGGTTTAAAACCCCTGTCTCATAGCGAAAGTCCTCTCAAAGAGGACTCAAATGCCTCACGTTTTTCTGGGAATTTCACCGATAAATCATGTCCGGTAGATTAGCCGCAATCCGTAAGGTTAGTAGTGCGGACTTCAGTCCGCTCCAGATGGCGGACTGAAGTCCGCACTACGAACTGTTTTTGTTATGGTAATCGATCGGACTTGATATAACTTCTGTAAAATTCCACAGTCGGTTTCAACCGACTTACGCTATGAGGCAGGGGTTTAAACCCCTGCCGGACTTCGGATAAACGCGCGATATAATGCAATACGGTTCACTTAAGAGAGATCCCCCCTAACCCCCCTTAAGAAGGGGGGGACAAGAATGCTCTCAAAGTCCCCCTTCTTAAGGGGGATTTAGGGGGATCTCCGGGGCATAAATAATGTTAAGTGAACCGTATTGCGATATAATGAAACCATTAATATTTAGTAAAATGCGAAAATCACTAAAAATAATTATATTTATTGCCTGTTTTTTAATAACAGCAACTGTAGCAATTCTGATAAATTTGTCAGTCCAATCTTTCGCCCTCACCAAAATAGATTTTATCGGCAGAGCAATATTTCCAACAGGTTCTCCGTTTCAGGGAACAGAAATTGGCGGACTTTCGGGGATTACTTACGATGCCGAAAAACAAGTTTATTATGCCATTTCCGATGACCGCAGCAGCAAGGCTCCGGCTCGCTTTTATTCTCTCAAAATAAACTTGGCATCTGGTAAACTGGAAAAAGAAAAGATTGAATTTACTGGTGTCACGACTTTATTAGATGAAAACGGTAAAAGCTTTCCAGAATTAAGTTTAGATCCAGAAGGGATAACTTTTACCGGCAATAGCGTGTTTGTTTCTTCGGAGGGAGATGTCGATCGCCAAATCAATCCTTTCATCAAAGAATTCTCCCTCGACGGTAAACTGCTGAAAACGCTGGCAATTCCTGACCTATTTTTGCCCGACGACAAAGGCACTAAAGGCATCCGCAACAATCTCGCTTTTGAAAGTTTAACTTTAACGCCCGATCGCAAATACCTATTCACCGCCACCGAAAACGCTATGGTACAGGATGGCGCTGTACCTTCCCTCGAAACCGGGAGCCCGTGCCGGATTCTGCGCTACGATGCGTTAAGCGGCAATCCAGATGCCTCCTTTGCCTACATCACCGAACCGCTACCTTCTGGTGCAAATCCTGTGGGAAAATTCACTACTAACGGTTTAGTGGATTTATTGGCGATCGACGATAACCGCTTGCTGAGTTTAGAGCGTGCTTTCTCCCTGGAAACCGGCACAACTATCAGAATTTTTGAGATTTCTCTGGAAAAGGGCGATCGCATAGAAGGGATAGAAAGCCTCAAAAACCGTCTGGGCGAGGTTTCTCCCGCTCAAAAACGGCTGCTGCTGGATTTGGAAACCCTAAAAATTCCCCTAGACAACATTGAGGGGTTGACATTTGGCCCCGAGTTAGCGGATGGTAGCAGAGGTCTGATTTTGGTCAGCGACAACAACTTTAGTCCCCTACAAGAGACTCAGATTTTGGGCTTCCAAATAAAAGTTCAAAAAACCTCTTGACAAAGGGTGAGGTTATAGGCATAATAGAAATTGTGCCTGAAAAAACGGCAAAACGAGGGACAGTAGTTCAATTGGTTAGAGCACCGCCCTGTCACGGCGGAAGTTGCGGGTTCGAGCCCCGTCTGTCCCGTTCTCTCGTAAATCGCAAGTCATAAATCAAAAAGTTAAGCTTTTGATTAAGTCTGTTTTTGTGTGCAAACTCACCTCAGAAACTAGAAACCGGGTTTCTCGCCGCTACGATCGCCTCTAGTTTCTATGTAGCAATAATTTTCAGAGTTTGGGTATAAAATCTAAAATCTAAAATCTAAAATCGTCTGGGGAGTGAGAAAATATGCTCGTTACGCCCATTAAGCCGTCACCGGAAACAATTACACAACGGATAGTATTATCTAATATCAGTTGGCAGACTTACGAAAGCTTATTAGCAGAAGCGGGGGACAAGAGATCCTCGCGATTTTCTTATTCTCAAGGAGTCTTAGAGATTATCATGCCATCAGATTTGCATGAAACTATCAATTGTTTGCTAAAACGGATTGTTACAGCTTTGACTGAAGAGTTGGACATGAAAATTAAGGGATTTGGTTCTACGACTCTCAACCGTGAAGATTTAAAACAAGGTGCAGAACCAGATTCGTGTTTTTATATCCAAAATGTCGATCACATTCTAGGTAGAAGGCTTGACATCTCAACAGATCCGCCGCCAGACTTGGTGATTGAAGTGGATATTACCAGTCCTTCTTCTAATCGGTTTGTAGTTTATACACAGCTAGAAATTCCTGAAATTTGGCGGTATTCGGGACAAAGTGTACAAATTTATCAATTGCAAAATCGGGAATATATTATTTGCGATCGCAGTCCGACATTTCCCATCCTTTCTGTCGCAATGCTCAATCAATTTTTGCAGATGGCAGAAACTCAAGATGATCATGCCATAATTCGGTCTTTGCGTCAATGGGCAAGGGAGCAGTTGCGATCGCCCGACAACGAGCAATAATACTTAACTAAATTTAACTAATTTTAATTGAGGAATCTGCTAAATGTTAGACACAAGCGTTATTTTACAGGAAGTTGAACTTTTTTTTATGCAGCAAGGTAAGGTGTATGAAGCACTCCAAAACATTACTCAAAGTTTGTCGAGAGCAGGCATTGACTATGCAGTAATTGGTGGCATGGCCCTTGTGATGCACGGCTATATCAGAACTACTCAAGACGTAGATTTGTTACTGACACCACAAGGGTTGGACTCCTTTCGATCGATTTTGCTCGGTCGTGGATTTGTGCCTGCCTTTGCTGGTGCTACCAAAATGTTTAAGGATGTGAAGACAGGAGTATCTGTTGAGATTATCACAACCGGAGAGTTCCCTGGAGATGGGAAACCTAAATCAGTTAGTTTCCCTAACCCGGCAGCCGTAGCTGTTGAAAAAGACGGCATTAAAGTCGTTCGATTGGTTACACTGATTGAACTGAAGTTGTCATCAGGTTTGAGCGGTCGCGGTCGATTGAAAGATTTGGCGGATGTACAAGAATTGATTAAAGCTCTGAGTTTGCCTGCGGAATTAGCACAGGATCTCGATCGCTCTGTGCGAGAAGAATATTCCCGACTGTGGATCGATGTTCAGCCTGATGTTTGAAATTAATTGAAGTTCTATTGATTGGACGATCGACTCCCTGCCGCGATCAAAGGTGTGAGGAAATAAAGGATCGGGCGATCTGATATGTCAAAACCAGCGCGATCGGCACTAGGATCGGAATAGCAACCAACAATCCCCATTTGCCAAACCTCAGCTTTTGACCGTCCGATTTGAAGAGGAAAATCACAGCGACAATTCCCATGACTACCCAAAGGCCGCCGAAGCCCATGAATACTGTATATCCTGCGTCTTGCATTGTTTTTACCTGCTTTCAATAGCAATCAATCTTTAATATTAGTTGCAGTCTGTTTCTGCTGACATCTTCTGATAGACCGATCGCACTTACTCAATATGACTCATTTTCAGTTAGACCGGCAGCGGCCTTGAACATCGCACTCAACCCGCGCAGTTCGATCGCTCATAATAGTTGCTAAGTCCTGCCTTCGGGTCAACCTCAGCCGCCAGTCTGCCCAAATTCCGTACAGCCAATTGGCGATCGTCCCAATCACCGGCAACTTAGTAACAGCATAAATCCATCCCATCCCCAAAATCTCATAAATACGGCGAAAAACCTCCACATTTTTAACCGTCGTACCGTCGGGTAACACCGCGTGAATCCGGCCCATCGCCGTTTCGTAGTCAACTCCGCCGTGGACTTCCGGGTTGTAGCCATCCTCCGCGATATCCACAAACGACACCAAACCTCGCCCTGCATCCCGTTTCTTCAAAAAATTCACCTCTCGCACGCACAGCGGGCATTCACCGTCGTATAGCAATTCGATTTGCCAAGAGGGGTTAACCTCAACAGATTCAAAAAACTCGGTTTTAGCAGCAGACATAGGGAAATATGTTTTAAGAGCGATCGCACACAAACATTTTACAAGCATTAATAGTTATCAGGTGCTTTGAAAAATAGTCCCAAAGGTGAATCCAGTCTTGGCCGCCCGCAATGCTAATATCATCAAGATGCCGTCTGCTGCCTTGGCCGAGACTTGCGCCCGATCGCCCGATAGTCGAATATCAAACAATTCGAGGCAAAGCACCTGCCAAGCACAACTGTTAATTCGGCCACAAAATATAATAAAATTTAAAGTCTTAAACATCAGCTATTCCCCCAACCAGCAAATCGCCCCCAATCTAAAAACAAAAATATACATGAACGTCAGAGTCCGTCTAGCCCCCAGTCCCACCGGAAACCTCCACATCGGTACCGCCAGAACCGCCGTATTTAACTGGCTGTTTGCCCGCAACCAAGGCGGCACATTCATCCTGCGCGTAGAAGACACAGACGTAGAACGTTCTAAAAGCGAATACACCGACAACATCCTCGAAGGACTCGCATGGCTGGGGATGAACTGGGACGAAGGCCCGAGTTTTCAGTCGCAGCGTCTGGAAATATACCGCCAAGCAGTCCAAACCCTTCTCGACAATGGACTAGCCTACCGCTGTTACACCACGTCGAAAGAACTCGACGAAATGCGGGAAGCACAAAAAGCCAATAAACAAGCCCCCCGCTACGACAACCGCCACCGCAACTTGACAAGCAAACAGCGCGCAGCTTTTGAAGGCGAAGGGCGACAAGCTGTGATTCGGTTTACCATCGACGACGATCGCACAATTTCTTGGAACGACATGGTGCGCGACACCGTAAGCTGGAAAGGTAGCGACCTCGGCGGCGACATGGTAATTGCCCGGGCATCCAGCGGCGGCGTCATCGGCCAACCCCTCTACAACCTCGCCGTAGTTGTCGATGACATCGACATGGCCATCACCCACGTCATCCGCGGCGAAGATCACATCGGCAATACTCCCAAACAAATATTGCTCTACGAAGCTTTGGGCGCGACAATCCCAGAATTTGCCCACACGCCGCTGATTTTAAACTCCCAAGGGCAAAAGCTTTCTAAACGCGACGGCGTAACCTCGATTTCTGACTTCAAAGATATGGGTTACCTCCCCGAAGCTTTAGTCAATTACATGACTTTGCTCGGTTGGACTCCGCCGGATTCAACGCAAGAAATATTTACACTGTCGGAAGCGGCAGCAGTATTTACATTCTATCGAGTCAACAAAGCCGGTGCAAAATTTGACTGGGATAAACTCAATTGGCTGAACAGTCAATACCTGCACAAAATGCCTGTGCCGCAATTGACAGATTTGCTGATACCTTATTGGCAGAAAGCCGGTTATGAGTTTGACTCCGAGGCAGACCGCCCTTGGCTTGAACAAATAGCTGCTTTAATCGGCCCTAGTCTCGTTCGCTTAACCGATGCTGTCGATATGTGCAAGTTGTTCTTCTCCCCAACTGTGGAATACGAAGAAGAAGCCCTCGCACAGTTGCAGCAACCACGTGCTGCTGAGGCTTTAGAAGCAGTTCTAGAAGCTCTGGAAAGTCATTCCACCCTAATAGCAGCAGAAGCTCAGAAAATCACTAAAAAGCTCAGTAAAGAGAAAAATCTTAACAAAGGGCTGATTATGCGATCGCTCAGAGCAGCTCTGACAGGTGCAATGCACGGCCCCGACCTGATAGAATCTTGGGTAATCCTTCACCAGCGGGGGACGGCTAAAACCCGCTTGCTTGATGCCATTAGCAACTTGAATTTGCCGGCAGTTGGTGTCGCGGTAGAAACTCCTACCCCAGAACAACCCAAAGCCGAAACTCCCGCCGAAACTCCCGCGCCGGAACAGCCAGCAGTCGAGGTTTCAACAGTCGAAACACCGACTATTGAAACAGCAGCGGAAGTTACAGCAGTCGAAACGCCGACTATTGAACCAGCAGTCGAGGTTTCAACAGTCGAAACATCGACTATTGAACCAGCAGCGGAAGTTACAGCAGTCGAAATACCGGCTGTTTCAACAGTCGGAACGGAGGTTTCAGCAGTCGATATTTCGGCAGTTGAAACAGCCGCAGCAGCAGTTGAAATACCTGCCGCCAACCAGCAAAAAACTATTGCGAGTGGAGAAATGACTTCATCAAACGAACCAGAAACAACCGTTATCATCACCGAAATTCCTGCCGGAAATGAAGCAGACAGTTCGAGCGGTACAACACAAGTCATAATTACCGAAGAACCGCCAAGTCAGACCCAGCAGATCAAAGAACAAATTATCTCAATTTTGTCCGAGTTTCCTGCTTACATCGGCAGCTTTTACGAGCAGTACAAAAGTCCTCTGACAGTTGTTGGTTTAATTTTAGCCTCAATTGTTTCTTTGAAAGTGCTTTTGGGCATTGTAGACGAACTCAATGACATCCCTCTGTTAGCACCTACATTTGAGCTAATTGGTATCGGATACACCGCATGGTTTGTCTACCGCTATTTGTTGCGCTCTTCCAACCGGCAACAATTAGGTCAAGAAATTCAAGCTTTGAAAGAACAAGTTTTTGGCAAAAAGTCCTAAATTCTTGCTGGTAATTAGTTGAATTGTACCCGACACTGACAATTTTAAATATATTGTCAGTGTCGGGTTTTTTTATGATTTAACGCTCTCAAATCCGCGTTAAATCCGCCCTAAAGAGAAGACGGCGATTGAAATCGCACCTACACAAACGATGTCCGCCTCCGCGGACTAAGAAATCAACGGGGTATTTAAACATGATTTTGTATAACTAATGACCAATGACCAATGACCAATGACCAATGACCAATGACCAATGACCAATGACCAATGACCAATGACCAATGACCAATGACCAATGACTAAACCCCAGCCGCAGTAAAAGCCGCCCAATAATAAGGATTAGCAAAAGGATAGGGTTTGCGATTACGAATTTGCTGCAAAGATGCCTCCGCAATTAGGCGAGAACTTTGAGAAAGCCGATCGAACATTTGCGAAATTTGAGGTTGAAAATCCGCCAGCAACACCTCCAATTCCTCGCCAGTCAAATCCCGCAGCCACCTTTGAGCGTCCCCCAGGGCGATCGCCACATCTCCCACCTGCAACCGAGAAAACCGTCCCAGATTTTCATAAAACTTGCTCGTCAGCAGCAGCGTAGAAACATCGTTCACCTTCCAAAGACTGCTAACCACACTAGAGGTGCCAGCATACAACAAACCCGCCGACAAACCCACAAAATCTCCTCCAGCACCGCTAACTCCGCCAGCGGAAATTTCGCAACCCGATAAAGTAACTAAAAAATATTGCCGAAAATCCAGATTAAAAATTTCCTCCAAACTCAGAGAATCATTCCTCAAAAACACGGCGGATTTCAGTGGCCAAGCCAAATTAAGTAAACTCAAACAAGCAAAATGAGCGCATTTTTTCTGCGGTAACTGCCCTATTTCCTGGGGCAAATTCCCATTATTAACAGACATATCTTGGGAAAAAGCCTCTTTAATTGCCGGCTTATGGCGCACAACTTCTGTACTGGCAAAATACTGGGAAATCTTGCCGATTTCAATGTTGCTGTAGAACGCATCTCTGGTGAAAGTTGGAATTGCCAAAAGGTGCTGCAAACCGGGTCTGTACCGACCAATAGCTGCTCCGTGTGCACTTTGTCTCAACAGCAATAGCTGACAGCTAGGAGCATAGCGAATTCCTCCGGCAAATCGATCGATCAAATAAGCAGCAGGCGCTGCAACCTCGCCAAAAGACGAACTTTGAGAAAAATCCGAAAGGCTGTAGGTTTCCACATCAAAACCGCTGCGTTCGCTCCACCCAGACCTAAAAATTCCCCCACCGTCCTCAAACCCGTCTCTCCCCCCCAAAGGCAAAGCGTGGAGTGGCAAAGCGTGCAAAAATCGGTGCGGCACAAAAATCAGCCGATCGCAATTATCGGGAATCAGCGCCACCACTCGATCGATTTCCAGCATCGTAGCCAAGCGTTTGAGGCGAGCCGGGAGATGATTGATCCAGCGACCTTTTTGTTCAGAATAAGCGGTGAGGTACTCCTGCCCCCAACTTTCGGCAGCCAAAGCATTTTGCGGGGAACACAGGTGAACGGCGGGATATTGTGCACTCTTTACCACCACAAAAGCAACCAGCAACTCCCCCAAACTCGCCCACACCACAGCAGCGCAATTGTCATCAGGCAACAATTGGAGAATTTGCTCGAAAGCGATCGGTTCAACTTTGTGAGCTAGGCTGAAGAAAGGATCGTTTGCCTGCACCTCCCGCGCAATCAACCTATCAAACTGCTTCCACAATTGATTTAAGTGCATGAAGTCCGAGTTCGGCAGTAGAGAACCGCTGCTCAAACCTTGGCTATCGCCCTCAGAAATCAAGGTCGTGTTCGGCTCAGGTTCTCCCTGTTCTTGGTGCCGCTGTTCCCCCGCTATTTCCAGTTGCAGCGACTCCAACTCGCTTCGCACCGCTGCAGGAATTTCGGCTTTCGGAGTCAAGTGGCATTTAACCAGCAGTTCTACCAAATTCCGATTTTTGTGGCGTTCGGCGTATTCCAGAGCCTTAGCGTAATATTCAGGTTGGCTGGCGCCGAGTTCCAGGCAAACTTGCACCAGGCATTTATAGAGTCCAGCCCAGGTGCGGGTTAATTTGACTTTTGCGGTAGTCGTCTGATCGCCAAAATCGACTGTATCAACCCCAACTTCGCAACGCAAGAATTCCACAGTATCGACAGCAGCAGTAAAAACCCCGTAGGCGCGAAGCAAGTCGCCTCGAACTCGGTAAGCTTGACCCAAATAAAATAAAATTTCAGCCCAGCGGTGGGGATAGGTTTCGCGAGTGTAGACTTGACAGGCGCTGTGATAGCAGCCGATCGCGCTTTCCATGTGGGACAAGTTTTCCGTCTCGGTCAGTTGCGAATAAGCTCTGCCGAGATAAATTTGCAGCATTGCCCAGCGGTTGGGATATGCCTGCCTGGTGTAGACTTCGCCCGCATTTTGATAGCAGGCGATCGCGCTTTTGAGGTTGCGGTTTTTTTCCCCTTTAACGTGTTCGCAGAAAGCGCGGCCGAGGTAGGCACACAGCATCGCCCAGCGTTCGGGAGATTTTTGGCGGTTGCAAAACAGCAAAGCATTTTGATAGCAGGCGATCGCCATTTCCATATTTTCGGCTTTTTCCCCTTTCACCCGCCGACTGTAGATCCTACCGAGGTAAATTTGGATCGAAGCCCAGGCTTCGGGAAATTTGATGCGGGTATAGACTTGTAAAGCATTTTGATAGCAGGCGATCGCCATTTCCACATTTTCCACCGGATCGCCTTTGATGCGATCGACAAACACCCGGCCCAAATTCCTTTGAGTCGTCGCCCACTGCAGCGGAAAAGCTTCCCGAGTCCGCACCTGTAAAGCTCTCTGATAGCACGTAACCGCGTATTCGAGATTTTCAGCTCGGTTGCCCCGCAGCAACTCGCAGTAAGCATTTGCCAAATTATTTTGAGTTGTAGCCCAACGCCGGGGAAACACCTTGCGGTTGTAGACTTGCAAAGCATTGTGGTAGCAAGCGACTGCCAGTTCCAGATTTTCAGCTCGGTTGCCCCGCAGCCGGCGGCTGTAAGCGCGGCCGAGATTGTTTTGAGTGCTCGCCCACTCTTGCCCGAAAGCCTCGCGGCTGCGAACTCGCAGCGCGTTTTGATAGCAGGCGATCGCGTGTTCTAGATTGTCTGCCGGATCTCCCCTGAGACGCTCGCTGTAAGCGTTGCCCAGATTGTTTTGCAGCGTCGCCCACTGTTCCGGGTACTGTTCGGGCGTGCGTACTTGTAGGGCATTTTCAAAGCAAGCGATCGCCTGTTCAATATTTTGAGCCTTATCACCTTTGGGACGATCGCTATAAGCGTTGCCCAGATTGTTTTGCATCACCGCCCATTCTTGGGGAAAGTCTTTGCGGGTAAACACCTTAGCAACTGTTTCGTAACCGGCAATTTCGATTTCCAAGTTATCAGCCTTGCTGCCGAGGGGAAACCGCCCAATTTTGTTGCTCAGATTGCCGATTAACGCTGCAATGCGCCTAGTCTCGGATTCTTTGGCAGCAGGGATCACCAAAGTGGCCCAGTGGCGCAGCAGTTGTGCGAAATTCTGGTCGAGTTTGTCTAAATTGTTTCTCAGCAGCGAGTACAGGTGCTGCGAATCAGCGCCGCGCGCCACTGCCTGCAATACTTCTGCTAAAAAAGCCAGATATGCTGCCCCGGTTGCGGGCAATTTATAATTCCCTTTTGCAGATTCTAAGGGTGCGATCGCCCTTTGGAAAAATTTTGCAGCTTTCAGCAAGCTTTCTCGCGTCAGTACCACTTCTTCCAAATAAAGCGTTTGCACGAACTCAAAGTCGATCGACTTTGGGTTCGCCCTCAAAATCAAATCTATTCCTGAGTCGCCAGGATTTTCCAGCAGCGCTTGGAGCATATTAACATCAGTTTTGCGACGCTGTTCGTCCATCGTGCATTCCGCCAAACTATTAACCATAGGAGCGCTGCTTCCGTGCAACCAAGTGAACTACCCACCGCTAAATCGTAGTACCGAATATAGTAGGGGCTTCTGTACTCATAGGCGAGTGCCTTAGCTGAGACTTTCGTCCAACCTTTGGTCTTACCTCGCATCTTAAAGCAGAAACGACTGAACCTTCCGCCTTTAGTATTTTGATACCTTCTGCTTTTATCTTTATCGCTGCGTCCCCCTCCCGATCGCGATCGGTAGCACAGTGAGGACAAGTCCCTTCCCTCATATCTAATCGCATCTCGGTCATTTGATGGAAACAATTAGAACCGAGTTTGGAACTGGAAACCCCTCTATCAATCTCGACTAAGTTCCCGCCTTTGCGTTCCAACTTGTAGGCTAAGAAGTTGGTAAAACTTTCCAAAACCTCATCTGATCTTGCTTTCGCCAAATTGGAATTGCGAATCCTGTTCCAGAAATGAAAGTTTTCTACTATGACCGCGAGGCGATCGCTGACCAACTTATAACTAAGTTTATGTAGAAAATATTGCCACGAATTCCTAAACCGTTCCCCTACTTTGGCAACAGCTTTTCTATATTTGTATTCAGAATTACTTCTTTTCTGCTGGCCTGTAAACTTTTGCTGCTTGCCCTTCAAGTTCTTCTCGTGCTTGGCAAAATGCTTGGCATTGTCATATTTAGATACTTTTTTATCATCGGGGACAATAGCAAAGTATTTCAATACTAAATCACTGCCAGCAATTCTACCTTCTTTTTTTGTCTGGTTCTCAGCCTTCTTGATTTCAGTCAGTATAGATGCAAGATATTTCCCTGAATATTTTTTACTAATAATTGAAGTCGGAATTTTACCCTCACTTAATCTATATCTATTTGTTTTGGGCTTAGTTATTTGCCTATTGTCTAAAATTAGAGTACACACAAACTTGACGTTTTTATGCTGCTGAAATGACTGTTTTTTATCTTGAGATGGGAACTTATCAAACCCAGCAAATCCATCCAAAAAAAAATTGTAGGCAGTGGTTGAGTTGAGCGTAGTAAATTGCAAAAATTTGCCGTAAAACTCACCTAAGCATACACTTCCATCGGATTTTTTGAGAGCAGGTAAAAGTGTGTTGAGGCTGGAGTAGCCACGTCCTTTACCAGTTTTTTTATAAACTTCAATTGATTTATTTAGAGCATAATTAGACCACCAACGCGCACCCCCAAAAGTTAAAGCTACTTGTATTTGTTGATTTTGGGTAGGATACAAACGAACTTGGATAGCCTTGTGTAGCAATCAACATCACCTCCTTGGTTCTTCTATTCTCTCACAATATACAGTTGATGATCAAAGCATTACGGAAAAATTTTGTGACGAGGAATACATATTTTCTCTCTTGAAAGAGCTCCCCAAAATTACTTGAGGATGCAATCGTCGTCACCCGCCCTTCCCACTATAACGGTACTCAGTTGAGTTGGAAGGGCGCGAAATAGTTAAACCAGGATTCACCAAAAAACGAGCGAGAAGCCCCTGGCTTTAGACATGGGGAGGAAAGCGGCAGCGACTTCAGTCGCCTAGAATAGTAACACAGCTTGAGTTAATATGATATAATAAGTGTAGCGATTAAGAACAACCATCTACGTGTTGAAGCATTTTAGTCTCGGTGAGATTCCGGCACAGTAAGCCACTACTGCCTTTGGACAGGAAGCCTATTTAACTGACAAAAAATATCAAAATGTGGAACGTACCTATCTGGCATGAGTGATGGACTCCGAAAGTATAAAAAAGTTAAAAGTATACGCAAGGCTTAGATTCGTCTAAGCTGAGTGGGTAGAGGTGCTTTGATAACGCCTTTGAAAGTCCCTTTGTGGTATACGTCAAGAATCCCCCTGATTCATCAGTGGGGAGTATCAAAGAGAGTTCTAAACTTGACAAACCCGCCCTGACAGACTTGCAGCGGGGCGGGTTTACTTTTACCCCGATCGGACTTAGGCTAAGAAACCGGGTTTCTGGGAAACTATTGAGTTTGGTAACGAGAAATCTCGAAAGAAACCCGGTTTCTGAGGAAGAGTGTGTCCAGGACTAAGGATCGTGAATTAAATAATTTGCATCAGCGTGTGGGATGGGCGTCTCGCCCGTCTATAAGGGACGGGCGAGACGCCCATCCCACAAGAACAATCACGCGTTGCAGGTTATTTAATTCTCATTCCTAAGTGAGTTATCTAGGATATTACGCCAGCTTCAGCCCTACAGCTAACAAAAAGCAACTCAGTAGATTTTACTGTACCGCTTGAGAGCGCAAGGCTGACTCCACTGCCAGCAGAGCCCGATCGACTTCAGCCGCAGAAACAATCAGAGGCGGGACAAATCTCAGCACTTTCGGCCCGGCGGGAACCAACAGAACTCCTGCAGTGATCGCAGATTTGACGATATCGGCCGATGTAAGTTCGATGTCAGCCTGCAATTCCATCCCGACAATCAAACCCCAGCCGCGCACATCGGCAATTAAATGCGGATATGTGGCCGCCAACTTGTTGAGCCCTGCTTTCAACTGTTCCCCGCGCTGCTGCACGTTTTCCAGAAGGTTTTCCCGTTCTAAAGTTTGGCACACGCACAAAGCGACAGCGCAAACAAAAGGATTGCCGCCGAAAGTGCTGGCGTGACTTCCCGGTTCAAATACATCGCAGAAAGATTTGCACAGCATAGCGCCGATCGGGATACCGCCGCCCAATCCCTTCGCAGACGTAAAGATATCCGGTTCAATACCGAGATTTTCGTAACCCCAATATTTGCCACTGCGTCCCATCCCGACTTGCACTTCGTCGAGAATCAGCAAAATACCTTTTTCGTCGCAAATTTCCCGAATCCGTTGGAAATAGGCGATATCTCCGGGGCGAACTCCGCCTTCACCTTGCAGCGCTTCCATCATAATTGCAGCTACTTGGCGTTCATCTTTGTCGAGTTCGTCGATCGCCAGTTCGATCGCACTAATATCGTTATAAGGCACATAGTGAAATCCGGGAACCAACGGGCTAAAACCCTTCTGATATTTAGGCTGTCCCGTCGCCGTAACTGTCGCCAAAGTCCGCCCGTGGAAACTAGCAACAGCAGTAATGATTGTCGGATTCGAGATATTTAATTTTTCGTGGGCGTACTTGCGCGCCAGTTTAATTGCCGCTTCATTAGCTTCCGCGCCGGAGTTACAAAAGAAAGCTCTATCAGCGCAAGAATGGTCTACAAGCCACTTTGCCAGCTCGCCCTGTACGGGGATGTAATAAAGATTAGAAACGTGGTGCAGCGTCTTAATTTGCTGAGTTACCGCTGCAATCATTGCCGGGTGGGCGTGTCCCAGAGTGCAGGTAGCAATACCCGCGACAAAATCGAGATATTCGCGGCCCTCGGTATCCCAAACGCGACAGCCGAGGCCCCGTTCTAAGGCTATATTAAAACGCCCGTAGGTTGTCATTACATATTTGTCAAAGCTTTCGGGACTAAACGGGCTGGCTTCGACTTGGACTAAGGGTTCTTTTAGTAAGGTTTGTGGACTCACGAATTGCTCCTTAAAAAATCATGTGCAGGTCTCGATTGTACGGTAAAAATCCAGTAGAACGATGCAGGTTGTTACTTTTGTCATAGAATCGTAACAGCAGAAGCAATTAATCCTCAAACAAATCTACCGATGAGTTATTACATTTCTCCTAACTTTCTCGATAAAGTTGCGGTGCATATCACTAAGAACTTTTTAAATTTACCAGGCGTAAGAGTTCCCCTAATTTTAGGAATTCACGGCCGCAAAGGAGAAGGCAAAACCTTTCAAGCGGAACTGGTTTTTCAGCGGATGGGCTTTGAACCAGTGATGATATCTGGCGGGGAATTAGAAAGTCCAGATGCGGGAGATCCGGCGCGTTTAATTCGGTTGCGCTACCGGGAAGCTGCGGAGCAAATTCGGGTGCGCGGCGAGATGTGCGCCATTTTTATTAACGATTTGGATGCTGGTGCCGGCAGGTTCGATACTACTACTCAATATACTGTGAATACTCAGATGGTGAATGCCACTCTGATGAATATTGCTGACAATCCAACTAACGTGCAGTTACCGGGAAGTTATGACAGCACGCCCCTGCACCGAGTGCCGATTATTGTCACGGGAAATGACTTTTCTACGCTGTACGCGCCGCTGATTCGCGACGGGCGAATGGAAAAGTTTTATTGGGAACCCAGCCGGGATGATAAAATTGGGATTGTGGGCGGAATTTTTGAGTCGGACAATTTATCGAAAACCGAGATTGTGGGTTTGGTTGATAATTTTCCCGATCAGGCGATCGACTTTTTTAGCGCTTTGCGATCGCGCATTTACGACGAACAAATCCGCGAATTTATTCACAAAATAGGAATTGAGCGAGTTTCCAAGCGTTTGGTAAACACTTTGGAAGCAGCGCCAGATTTCAAAAACCCGAATTTCAGCCTCGCTCATTTATTAGAAATGGGCAGTTTGATGGTGGGTCAACAAAAGCGGATTAAGGAAATGCGCTTAGTAGATGAATACAACCAATCGCGGCTGTTCAACGTTCCAGGAAGCGCCAATGTTCCTGCTGTTGAACCCACGCAAAGTCAATTAAACGACCCGTCATCCAAATATTATAAGGCTTACGTCGAGCCAAGTTCTGAAGGTGGTAACGGTCATGCGGCGCGGCTGAGTTCTGAGGTATTGGAACAAGTAAAGCAGTTATTAGCAAGAGGCTGCAAAATTGGCATGGAATATGCAGATAATCGCCGATTTAAGACTGGTTCTTGGCAAAGTTGCGCGACGATTAAAACTGCACAAGAAAAAGATGTGGTTGCATCTTTAGAAACTTGTTTGGCGGAACACGGCGGCGAATACGTGCGGCTGATTGGTATCGATCCAAAAGTCAAGCGGCGGGTAGTTGAAACAATTATTCAGCGGCCATAAAAGAAGACCGGGCGGTTGAAACCGCGTCTATACAAGCAAAACCCGAGCTCAGAGGGGTTGAAGACACAGGCGGTGAAAATTACGTGATCCTCTCTTAGTCCGCGGAGGCGGACATCGTTTGTGTAGGCGCGGTTTCAACCGCCGTCTGATCTAAATTCTGCAAAAAATTATCAAAAGTTGCCCGATCGCACATAGCACCTTGAGCACCCACCTTAGTTGTACACAGAGCGCCCGCTGCGGAACCCCAGACCACCGCCTCTGACAGCGACAGACCGGCGTCTAATGCCGAGGCCAACCCGCCGTTAAAAGCGTCGCCAGCAGCCACAGTGTCGATCGCCTCCACAGCAAAAGCCGGCACAAAAAAGGTTTCATCCGCCGTAACAGCAACAGCCCCGCGATCGCCCAATTTGACAATAACATTCTTGACGCCACGCTCCTGCAACTGTTTAGCGGCTACAATCGCTGTTTCCGTGTCATTCACCCGAAAACCGACTAACTGGCTGGCTTCCACTTCATTCGGCGTGATAATGTCAATTAGCGGATAAAGTTCCAGTGGCAAATCCGCCCTAGCCGGTGCTGGATCGAGAATAACTCGCACCCCCGCTTGACGAGCAACTTTCGCAGCTTTGATGACAACTTCCAGGGGAATTTCTAACTGTAACAGCAACGATGTAGCTGACGACAACAGTTTTTTGAGACGTTCTATCTCTGCTTCACCGACATTGTGATTTGCACCCGGAATCACAATAATATTATTTTGACCAGTCTCGTCTACGGCGATAATTGCCACACCTGAATGAGTGCTTTGATCAATTAATATATTGTTTGTATTTAAACCATAAGATTGTAAATTTGTCAATAATTCTTCAGCAAATTTATCATTACCAACGCGGCCGATGATGTTGGTAAAAGTGCCGAGACGGGCCGTTGCTACGGCTTGATTTGCACCTTTCCCGCCGCCGACCGTGAAAAAATTGCTACCGATGATAGTTTCCCCTGGCTGCGGCAATCGAGGAGTTTTTACTACTAGGTCGATGTTGATACTACCGAATACGATTATGCTCATGGATTATTTAATTTGGTAATTGGTAATTGGTAATTGGTAATCGGTAATTGGGAATTGGGAATTTTCAACCAATGACAACTGACAACTGTCAACTGTCAACTGTCAACTGTCAACTGTCAACTGTCAACTGACAACTGTCAACTGTCCCTTAAGACGTGCTAGAACAGTTATGGTCTTCACCGGTCAATTCAATGGCTGCAATTACTCTCGATCGCAATCCCTGTGTCCTGCTAGTTGAAACAGACGAAGTTCTCGCCGGACACTTGAGTCTCGACTTAAAATCCTCCGGCTACGAACCTGTAGTAGCTTCTAATACCGCCACCGGCCAAAATTTAGCCCGTGAATTGCAGCCAGCTTTGATTGTAATTGACCGGCTACTTGGCGCTGAGTCGGGGCTGTCACTGTGTTCTTACCTCAGAAGTATTGGCAATCGGGTGCCGGTGCTGCTACTGGTCGGTCGTGATACAGTTGACGATCGCGTAGCTTGTCTGGAAGCTGGGGCGGATGATTATTTTCTTAAACCTTACCGCACTGAGGAGTTTTTGCATTTGGTGCGCTTGTATTTGCAGCCGGATAACAGCAGCAACGAACAATTGAGGTTTGGCGATTTAGTTTTGGATTTGGCATCTAGGCGGGCACTGCGGAACGGACGGGCGATCGACTTGACGATGAAGGAATTTGAGCTGCTAAAGTATTTGATGGAACATCCCCGCGAGGTTTTGACTCGGGAACAAATTCTGGAAAATGTTTGGGGTTACGACTTTTTGGGCGAGTCGAATGTGATTGAGGTTTACATCCGCTATCTGCGCCTCAAGATTGAAGATGAAGGCGAAAAGCGCTTGATTCAGACGGTGCGCGGTGTTGGCTATGTGATGCGGGAAGCTTGAAGTCAGTTGACAGTTGACAGTTGACAGTTGACAGTTGACGGTTGTCAGTTGACATTGGTTAAAAATTACCAATTCCCCATTACCAATTCCCCATTACCAATTCCCCATTGAAAATCTTAAATCATTATGAGTTATTTCGCTACTTTCCTAAATATTGGGGTAATTGTATTTTTGCTGGGATGTTCGCCGACTTTACCGATCGCGAATGCTGGTGCTACTGGTATTTTGGCGGCTCAGTCTCCGACGGCGACAACATCGGGTCAAGTTTTGCCTGTTTCTGCTAGAGCTCGGATAGCCGATCGCCCAATCGAACTCGAAGTGGCGAAAACACCGGAACAGCAGGCTATGGGTTTAATGTACAGAACTTCTTTGCCAGATGACAGAGGAATGCTGTTTGAGTTTAAACCGGCGCGGCAGGTCAATTTTTGGATGAAAAATTGCCAGATTTCTCTGGATATGATTTTTCTGCGGGATGGGGTGGTTGAGGCGATCGAAGTTTCTGCACCTCCTTGTACTGCCGATCCTTGTCCTACCTACGGGCCCAATACTGTTGTCGATCAAGTTATTGAACTCCGGGGCGGGCGGGCTGCTGAACTCGGTGTCAAAGTGGGCGATCGTATTGAAATCGAGTTTTTCCAGTAAAACTTCGGACTCTTTCAGTAAAACCTGCAAAAAGACACAATCCCCGGTTCCCATCGCCCAGAGAGCCCCCTACCTTCGGAATACCGGAGAAAATTTAGAAACTTTACAAAAATTGATTAAATCTGTTAAGATATTAATGTAAGATTCAGTACAAACACCGAAAGATTTGCTACGATGTCGATCTCAGTCAGTCAGGACTTGAGCTTGTTTCCGGAAGCTGTAGATTGTTGGTCGCAGGTATGAGACGAGTCAGCGACTCGTTACCAATCCTGAGAGACGATACTCAGCCTCAAGGTGTAGCAACACGAAAAGAAATTCTCTGGAAGTTCTGGCGATCGAGCTAAATCTACTAAACCTATCTAAAGTAATATGCTACGAGCCAAGTTAATTGGCGGTAATTGGCAAACTTAACTTCTGGTAGCAGTTTCGGGTTTGATCGAAATATCTAACTAATTTTGCCGAAGTAGATTTGCGGATTCTGCATTTTGGCAGATGAAGTTAAACTCTGAACCTGGTTTAGTAGTTTTAGGTAGCAGAATAAATTCTGATTCGCGCTGCAAAGATGCCGAGGTATTCAGTTTAGGTTCGATCGCGATCACTCTTTCGATCGGGCCGACATCAGCAAAATTGCAAAACCTTTCACTTTTTGGGAAAGGTTAGCTTTACAGTAGCACTCAGCATTACGTTTGGCAGTTCAACCGCTAATAGCGTTTTAAAAGCTATCGACGGTAACAAGACAAATTTAAAACTGGCTTATTACTCATCAAAAACATCAGGTTCACATCAGAAAATGGTGTCCTATACTTAGAGGTGAAATCACATGGCACCCGCTAAATACACTCGATTAATTCGATTTTTACAAGAAGATTTGGCAATTTCGCCCGCGTCAATTGCTGTCGCCGAACGTGTCGGCGATAACAAACAGCGGCAGCGTGATAAAGACCCGAATTCCTTGCCGATGGTTCTGTGGCAATACGGTTTAGTCACTCTCGAACAGTTGGATAAAATCTTTGATTGGTTATCCGAAGCATATTAAAAGGATTTTAGATTTTAGAAGGAATCCAAAATCCAAAATCCTTTAATAACTTGGATTAGGATTCAGCCAAGAATTTGGCAGCAGCGGCAACGCCGGCACCAGGAGTGTAGCCTTCATGACCCAATTCTTGCAGCACCACTTCTAAAGAGGAAATTGCTGCTAGAATATCGCGATCGCACACAAAGCCCAAATGACCGATTCGGAAGATTTTGCCTTTCAAATGGTCTTGTCCGTCGGCTAGAGCAATATCAAATCTCTTTCTCATCAAAGTCCGCACTTTTTGAGCATCTACAGATTCAGGCGGCATCACCGAAGTAATCGCAGGGCTGGCTGCACCGTCAGCCGCGAACAACGGCAAACCTAAAGCTTTTACAGCAGCGCGAGTAGTTGTCATCAACCGTTTGTGCCGCGCGAAAACGTTTTCTAACCCTTCGGCTTTCATCATCTGCAATGTTACTTGCAGTCCAAAAAACATATTGACCGGCGGAGTAAAAGGAGTGGTATTTTTGGCAGCGTCTTTGCTATATTTGCCCAAATCCAAATAATAGCGAGGTAGTGTCGCAGTTTTGTAAGCTTTCCAAGCTTTCGGACTAACAGCCACAAAACCCAAACCAGGGGGAATCATGTAAGCTTTCTGAGAACCAGAAGCAATCACGTCAATTCCCCAAGCGTCCATCGGTACATTCGCAGCGCCTAAACTGGTGACAGCATCGACCATGATTAAAGCTTCGCCGTGGGCTTTGACGTGGCGGTTGATGGTTTCGAGGTCGTTGAGAACGCCCGTGGAGGTTTCCGAGTGGGTGATGATGACAGCTTTGATTTGCTTCTCTTTATCAGCTTCCAGTTTTTCGCGGAAATTTTCGGGGTCTAATTGTTGGCCCCACTCGGCTTTGATGATTTCGACATTTAAACCGTAGGCTTCTGCGACTTCGGCCCAGCGTTCGCCAAATTTGCCATTGGTGCCGACTAAAACTCGATCGCCCGCACTCAAGAAATTAATTATCCCAGCTTCCATCGCGCCGGTACCAGAAACAGTCAAACTCAGTACATCACCGCTGGTTTGGTGCAGCCATTTGAGGTTTTCGGTACATTCAGCAAAAATCGCGTCAAATTCCTTGCTGCGGTGGCCCATCGGGTGTTTTGCCATCGCCAGCAAAGCCGCTTCGGGCACCGGTGTCGGGCCGGGAATCATCAGCATTAATTTGTTGTCCATAATCCTGTCCTAACTTTTTCTGTGGGAGTTAATAGAATAAATCAAAAACTGAAAATTAAAAGTCTGCACTCTAAGTTTTTTAACTTTTAATTTTTAACTCCCTTCTGGTTAGTTTCATTTAAAGACCAGCGGTGTTCTACCGCTAAGTTCGATCGCTGGCAGCTTTGTTCTAATTGCTTTTGAATGGCAAGGGCTTTACGCAGTGTAATAATAAGTTGGTGAACTTGTTGCTGCTGCGGCGATTGTGGACTGACAGCAAACATTGTTTTGCGTTCTAACAATTGAAGTAGTAATTCATAATGAATGTACGAAGGCAGGGGAATTGGCTCCATGAAAGCTAACATACCTCAGCGAACAGACACCCCATTGCAATTGCATGGGGCATCACAGGTGGACATTAGATGCCTGATTTTTTATCGGTTTGCTAGCCGTACAAAAACCCCAGCTTTGCCGATCAATTTTTCGGGGCTGGGTGCGTTGTCAGCGCTAAATTTGGCGATCGACTAGCGAGAGCGAATAGATTTAATTGCTTTTCGGCAAAATATTTCTACGCAATATAGCTTTAAGTGCTATTTTTTTTCAGTTAAGCGCTTGAGTCGATGCAGGCTAGAAATTCTGATTATTTACCCAGTTAATCAATTTTTATCAGAATTCGGGGGTGTTTGTCAAGCAGTCTCGCCTTTGGTGATGTGCGGATGCGCCTTGACAAGGTTGGCTAAAGCTGCGCCGGGATCTGGCTGTTTGACTAGGGATTCGCCGATGAGGGCGGCTTTGGCACCGGCGCTGACAACTTGGCTGAGATCTTCGGGAGTGTGGATTCCTGACTCGCTGACGGTGAGGATATTTTTTCCTTGAATTTCCGTTTGGCGCGAGGCTAATAGTTGACTGGTGGTTTCTAGGCTGACGGAAAAGTCTTCTAGATTGCGGTTGTTGATGCCGATTAATTCGACGCCTTGTAGGGTTAATACTCGATCGAGTTCTTCGAGAGTGTGAACTTCGATTAAAGCTGTCATGCCCAAAGTCTTGACAATTTTTACAAAGTATTGTAAGTCTTTGTCAGAGAGAATGCCGGCAATTAATAATACAGCATCTGCGCCGTGAATCCGAGCGAGATAGATTTGGTAGGGATAGATAATAAACTCTTTGCAAAGTAGCGGCAATTCGACGGCGGCACGGATTTTAGAGAGGTTGTCGAAACTTCCTTGAAAGAACTTTTCATCGGTGAGTACGGAGATGCAGCTAGCGCCGTTTTGTTGGTATGCTAGGGCGATCGCCACGGGGTCGAAATCTTCACGAATTACGCCTTTGCTGGGGGAAGCTTTTTTGACTTCGGCGATGATGGCGGGTGTGGTTTTACCGTTTTTGAGCGCGCCGAGGAAGTCGCGGATGGGGGGCGCGAAAGGGAGTCTTTTGTGAAGTTCGGCTAGCGGCGTGCGATCGCGCTTTTGGGCTACTTCAGCTTCTTTTTCCCAGACGATTTCTTCGAGGATGTGCCGGGGTTCGGAGTCGGGTACGGCGATTTTGTAGCTGAGGTAGAGTACGGAGACTGATGTGCTGGGCGGACGGCGGCGGATTTGAAGCATGGTAAGGGGGAGAAAGGGCGATCGCAACAAGTTTCAACGTATTATATAATGGTTGCAGTTAATCCTCCTAATCTGAGTGCTAATGCGTGTCAGCTAAAGATATTTATCACGATACAGTTAAGCGTGCCCTACAAAAGGATGGCTGGACGATTACTCACGATCCATTTCCCCTTCAAATTGGTCGCAAGCGCTTATCTGCTGACCTCGGTGCAGAACGTCTAATTAATGCTGAAAAAGGAACCGAAAAAATTGTTGTTGAGGTTAAGAGTTTTGTAGGGCGATCGGATGTAAAAGATTTGGAGCAGGCTTTAGGACAGTACATTCTTTACCGCCAAGTTCTTAATGAAATGCAGATAAATCGAAATTTATATCTAGCCATTTCTGAGGAAGTTTTCAATAGCGTATTTACCATAGAATTAGGGCAAGTATTATTAAAAAATAATCTTGTTAAACTGCTTGTTTTTGATAAAAAAAGTGAGGCAATACTTCAATGGATACCCGATTGAGATACCAAGAAATCATCAAAACCATACTTCGGGAACACGCTAACTTTCGCAATACTATACCTGACGGCTATCAGTCTCAACTTTTATTTGATGATGAACGAGGAGGCTACTTAGTCTTGGATATTGGTTGGAATGAGAACAAGTACCTTCACGCTACACCAATTCACATCAATTTAATTGGCGATAAAATCTGGATTCAATATGATGATACTGAAGAAGGAGTGGCTACCGATTTACTAGCAGCAGGTGTTCCGAAAGAAGATATTGTACTAGGTTTTCGCCATCCTAGAATACGTGAATATACTGAATTTGGCACGGGTTTTAGTGACAAAGATGAAGGAAATTTTGCTGAATCGGCTGCTGTGGAGTCAGTCTCAGCTACTCGTTGACTTCTTGGCGTAATTCTCTGACAGTCTGAGGTTTGACAATTCTGGCTTGTGCGTTTTTCAGGGCGCTTAACAGGCGATCGGCATTTTTGGGCGATCGCAGCAGGTAGACTGTCTCTATTAGGCTTGCCAATTCGTCAGCGGCAATTAAGGCTACGTTTTCGCCGTCTTTGCGGGTGATGATGATGGCATCGCGATCGTTGATGACTTGTTCGCACAGTTCCTCAAGATTCGCTTGAGCTTCAGTATAGGTGACTTGGGTTTGTGTGAGTGACATGGTTTGGGGCTTACCAATACTAAGAATATTATAAGGGCGATCGGGCTGTTTGCAATTCTCCTTGTTGAGTTATAAGAAAATTTCGTGTTCCCCTATTTTTCCCGAAATATGAGACTAGATGCAATTTTTATCCGATTCTATAAGTCTTTCAACGTCGATCACCATCGGCAATCCTCCGCTACGGATAATCAACCCACCAACTCCGAAGAAGCCAATAAAAACATAAAAACTCTTCCGTGGGAAATAATTAAGGCAGATGGTAACGACCTATGGTTCCCTTTCATTAAAGTCCCTATAGAGCCGCAAATTACGGCTGTTGTGGGTGCTAATGAATCAGGTAAATCACACCTACTGACCGCGATAGAAAAAGCAATTACTGGACGCGATTATAAGGATAACAAAATCTCCGCGTCAGATTTTTGCCGATACTCTGACAGATTTCTCATCACGGCTGATAAATCACGTATTCCAGATTTTGTTACTGAATGGTCTGACGTTTCTCAAGAAGAAGCTGATCAAATCAATAAATTCTCTGAAATTCCGAAAGCTCAACAATTTAATAGTTTTTTATTGTTCAGGAAAAATGTTGATGAATTAATAATATATCTACCTGATGAACCCAACCCACATCCAGTAAAACCAGATTCTCTTAAAGAATTTCAGAATATACTACCAAGAACTAGAAGACTGGATACTACTACAGCTCTCCCAGATAGTGTACCGATTCAAAAATTAGTTGAAATCATCAATAAAAAGCCTGAAGGTACAGGATATGAACTATTATCTTTCGATCGCAGAACAAATGTTAGGCTTTTGCTAGATCAACTAATAGAACATTCACCGTTAGTGAAAACTTTATTAAAAAAGTCAGCTACTCCAACTCAGGCATCTAATGATGATGACAAGAAGGGATATGAACTCATAAACAATCTTTTAAAAGAACTTGAAGATTGCTATAAAAGTACAGACAACCAGGACTCAAATCAAGAAAAAGGAATAAAACTTGCCTATGATATGATATGCACTATTGCCAAGATTAGCGATATAGCTATTGTTGAACTAGCCAATGCAATGGCGAAAAATGATATAGGATATACGCAGGCATTAATAGATAAAATCAACAAACAACTATCAGCTAATCTGAATTTTCCCAAGTATTGGCTACAAGATAATGAATTTCAAATTATCGTCCAAGCTAAAGATCATAATTTAGAATTCAGTATTCTCGATCGGACGAAAACAAAATATTCTTTTGAGGAGAGAAGCTCTGGGTTGAAATATTTTCTCAGTTACTTTATTCAACATAGGTCATATCGACCACCTAATAGCATCCCTGAAATTCTTCTCATGGATGAACCCGACACCTACTTATCCAGTCAGGCTCAACAAGATCTACTGAAGATTTTTGAAGAAGTTGCGAGTTCTGAAGATGGCACTCCCAGTTCTCAGGTAGTTTATGTTACTCACTCTCCTTTTCTCATCGATAAGAACCACTCTGAACGCATCCGTGTTTTGAATAAAGGAATTGGATATGAGGGGACAAAAGTAGTTAAGAGTGCTGCCAATAACCGCTATGAACCACTTCGTTCTTCATTAGGCGCATTTGTCGCTGAAACAGTTTATATCAGTCAGTGTAATCTTATGGTTGAGGGGACTGTCGATCAAGTTTTGCTGGCAGGTGCAGCAACTCATTTACTGCGAAGCGGTGCATCGAAGCGAGAAACTTTGAACTTGAATGAAATAACGATTGTGCCTGCTGGAGGAACTGGAAATGTTCCTTACATGACTTACTTAGCACGTAGTAGAGATACTGAGCAAGCAGCAGTGATTGTCCTTATGGACAGCGACTCAGCTGGAGATGAGGCAAAGCGACAACTGACAAAGGAAAAATATGGCTGGCAGAAGACTCCTTTACTAAAAGCACGTTATGTATTTCAAATCGGTGACTTGAAGGAACTAGGAGTGAAGTTTCCTGAAAAACTCAAAGAGCCTCAAATAGAAGATATTATTCCTTTGAGGATCGGTGTATTGGGAGCCCAAAAATATGCAAAGCATATCTGCGGGCTGGCAGATAGCGACATAAAAGATATCAAGGAGGAAGAGATTCAGAAAAAACTCGACGAAGGTGACACAATGTTCAAAGCGATCGAATCCTGCGTTAAAGCGGCCTCGAAAGATAAACCCCATTTAGGAAAGGTTGCTTTTGCCAGAATCGTCATTGATGTAGTAAAAGATCTTCATAAAAAAAGCTGTAGCAACCCAAAAGATGTAGATGCAAAAGACTCAGATGCACTTAATAAGTTCAACTATAACTTTAAAATTCTGTTCCGCGAACTTGATCAGCGGATTGCTGAAGCAGAACTTGATAGGACTCGTGAAAAGGCTTCAGAGAAGATCCTGGGTTTAGAGGATGGTTTCTTCAATAATCATCCGAACGGTGCTAACAAAGAAGACGCTGTTGTTTTTTTGCATAAGCTGAATGTTTTGCTAGCAGGCGATACTAGCTTTGATGCTGAAGCAATTAGAAAAGCGGTTGAAGGTATCAGAACCGATTACAAACTTGAGACGAATCTAACAGAAAGGATTGAGAAATATAATGACTTTAAAAGAGAAGTCAAAGGTTTGAGATATCAGGGAGAAAAAAAATCCAGAGAAATTGCTGAGGAAGGCTAAAAATCTAAGGTGTTAGGATCGGGCGGAGATTATCGCTATTACGGAAAGTTTATTGAAGGAGTTTTACACTTCCCAGGTGTCAAGACAAGTCATTAACGGAGAATAAAGCTGATGAATGCAGTAACTTTGACAAATCACAAAATTTGGGATGAACTTGCTAAAATCTTAGCACCGATTGATATAAATCACCTTGCAACCCAACATTTAGAATCCTGTAATTACAAAATAAGAGGTTACTGGGATAGCAATAATAAGTTCTATGAAGAGATTGCTTTTATTCATCCCATCTGTGCAGAGTTGATCGGGCGATCGCTCGGCACAAACATTATCAACAACCATCCGACTTCTCACTGGATTAAGCTTAAATTTTTACTCAAAGCAGATTTATCTGCTAGCGAAAACAACCTGGTTAGCGATGATGGCGATGATGAAATTGGCGAACTAACTCTGATTTTAGATACGAATCAGAAAGTTATTGATGAAAACTGGCTAATTGATGTCGAATCTCCCTTTGTTGTTGCCAAAAGTCAGCCGGATTTACAGCATTCTGCTTAAAGTGCGCGCGAGGGAAGCTATCCCGAGCATGAATCGCCCTTTTCACCAGATCCCAATACAATGCTATAATCCCATAAAGCCAATCAACAGCGCGATTACAGCTCATGGATAAACTAGAGCATTCCGACTTACAAACTCAGCAGCCATTGGAAGAAACATTTTTAGAACTTGCAGAAAAATGGCGTTATGACACAGAAATGTTCTCTTCACCCACCAAAAAATTAAATCATCCTGCTTACCAAAAAATTATTAGCATCGGTAAACCAGTTATCCCGCTGATTCTGCGTGAACTTGAGCGACAACCCGATCATTGGTTTATGGCCCTTACCGCGATCGCAAAACAAGATCCAGTTGGCCCTGAAGATAACTTTAAACAAGCCGTTGAAGCTTGGTTACAATGGGGTAGGGAGCAGAAATTAATTTAGATGCAGTCTGTTTCATTAGAAATTCGTTTCCCCAACCTCCGAAACACTACATACAGCGTAGAAAGTCCAAGAACACCTGATTATAACTGTGTTGCTTGGGCTGCTGGCGTGTGCGATCGCCCTTGGTGGCCTATCTCTCAACGTCCTTATTACTGGCCTGAAGAACCGCGAATCGAATCTTTACCAGCTTTCATAAGTGCTTTTCAAACTTTAGGATATCAGATTTGTGAGAGCAGTAATCCCGAAGTCGCTTTTGAGAAAGTAGCAATTTATGTAGATGAAGATGAAATCCCAACACACATGGCTAGGCAGATTTCTTCGGGAGATTGGACAAGTAAATGTGGAGATTTGGAGGACATCATTCATACTCTGGAAGGGCTACAGGGTTCATATCAAGCCTATGGAAAAGTGGCTTGTGTAATGAAAAGACCAATATTGGCAAAATAGTAGTTATTACTGAATTACTATAAAGTACGCGCTGTAGCTATCCCGAGCAGGAATCGCACTTTAACTTAAACCTTAACCGCTTCCTGCGATTTAGTTTCCATAGCCTGCAACGCTTTCGATGCCGCCTCAACTACGCTTATCCACCCAGAAGAGTTAATATAATCCTCATCAGAAGCTTCTGTCCCCAACACATCAAAAACTAAATCTATAGCCTGACAAACTGCTGACATCAAACGGGCTTCTTTTTCATTTTCAATAATTACTCCGATTGCCGCATCAGGATTTTCTGCCAATACTGTATCATCGTAAAGAAAATGAACCGCCTCATCAAAACTATCGTACTCGATTCCTGGCGGATAATCGCTCTCTAGCCAAGCTTTATGCTGATATTCTCGATCGCTCAAACTGCGGAGAGTCTCTAATAACTCTTCTCTCATTTTCGGATATTGTACCATACAATTTTCTCCTGTACTAAGGTGCGTACCAGGTTTTCCACTGCAACCATTCATCTAAGACCATAGGTAATTTTTATCACCTTAATATTTTTTGATAAGACAAGCTATATTATTTATATGTCTGATTTGACATACAATCTAAAAAAACCTAAAATATAGATGGTAGATTCGGAAAGCAAACCCCTTGTCTGGCTTAGTGGGGAAGTAAAAACACCGCCTTTTTCTACTGAGGCGCGTATTCAAGCCGGATTTTTCCTGCGAAAGCTACAGGATGGCGAAAGCCTATCCATGCCTTTCTCTCGCCCTATGCCAAGCATCGGAGCTCATTGTCACGAGATCCGTCTAACCGATTCAGGGACAAGCAAGGATTGGCGCATCATTTATCGAATAGACGTAGATGCTATAATTATACTCGATGTCTTTAACAAAACTACGAACAAAACACCGGATTTTATAATTGCAAAATGTAAAAAACGGTTGAAACAATACGACCAAATTTGAATTGATATCAGGAAGGTATTTTTATGGACACAGCTAAACGCCAACGCCTACAAGCAGCAGGATGGACTATCGGAACAGCAGAGAAATTTCTAGGACTTTCACCCGAAGAAACAGCCTTTATAGAAATGAAACTTGCACTGAGTAAAGCCATCAAACAAAACCGACTTAGCCAACAAATGACTCAGTACGAACTTGCTCAAAGAATTAAGTCTAGCCAGTCAAGAGTTGCTAAAATAGAAGCTGGCGATCCTTCCGCTTCCCTCGATCTCCTGATTCGCACCTTGCTTACCTTCGGTGCTACACGCCAAGACATAGCTGAGGTAATTCTTAACAGTGGTTCCTCACAAATATCTCATCTTAACTGAATTACTAAAAGTACGCACCAGCGTTCGCTTTCGCGTTCCTCTAGGGTAGCTATCCCGGAAGGAATCGCCCTCTCACTTAAACCTTAACCGCCGCCCATCTACCAGCGCCCCAACAAGATAGCAAGCATTCAGGGCGCTCCACTTCCGCAAATTCCTAACCTTTGGTAGAGGCAGACTCCATCGCTTAGGCATAGAATCTGATTTTATCTATTGGCTAAAACTCTTGTGAATACAACAGCAAAAATCACCGATGTTTGGAGTAAAATCCAGGCAATGGCAAATGATTTCCTGATTTTATTACCAAATATTGTACTGGCACTGATTGTTTTCGCAATTTTCTGTTTTATTGGCCAAATTCTGAAACGAACGGTCAGAAAAGTCACCAGCGCTCACCGTCAAGCTCGCAATTTAGGATTGGTGCTGGGACGACTAGCACAAGGAACAACAGTTCTTACAGGATTGTTTATTGCTCTGTCGGTGGTCATTCCCTCCCTCAAAGCCAGCGATCTCGTTCAGCTATTGGGGATTAGTGGTGTGGCGATCGGGTTTGCGTTTCGCGATATCCTGCAAAATTTTCTGGCGGGTATTTTGATCCTGCTCACTGAACCCTTCCACATTGATGACCAAATTGTATTCAAAAACTTTGAAGGAACTGTAGAAAATATTCAAACGCGGGCGACGATCATCAAAACCTATGATGGTAGGCGCATTGTAATTCCCAACTCGGAGCTATTTACTAACTCAGTCATCGTGAACACAGCCTTTGAAAATCGCCGTTTGCAGTATGACATCGGCATTGGCTATGGCGATGATATCGATACTGCCAGACAATTAATTTTAGAGGCAATTGATGAAGTCGATGGAGTGCTAAAAAATCCGGCTCCCGATGCGATCGTCGTAGAATTAGCTGGTAGCAGTGTTAACATTCGGGCGCGCTGGTGGGTGCAGCCGCCTCGCCGTGCCGAATTATTAGATTTTCAAGACCGGGTATTAACTAACATTAAAAACAAGCTAGTAGCAAATGGGATCGATCTGCCCTTCCCGACTCAGCATATTTTGTTCCACGATCAGACAGAAGACACAGATGGCGATCGCAAGCGTCAGCGAGAAGGCTGGCCCGCCGGACAAGCTGAAGTTCCCAAATCGCGTAGTATCAGCTACGCCCTCAGACAACTTGCCGCAATCGAGTCTCAACGCACTAAATCTGAGAATGGCAAAGTAATTTCCAACAATAAAAATACTGAGGGGAACGATCGGTGAAAAATACAAAGTTCAGCAATTTTTGGGATTCCTTAAATTCTACTTTCTGGTTTGTGCCAACCGTGATGGTTTTTTTGGCGATCGCACTTTCGTTTGTCACCATCTGGATTGACCAAAATCAAAAAACCCAGTTGATTGGAGAATTGGGTTGGGCCTATACTCTCGGGCCGAACGGCTCGCGCGCAATTCTTTCTGCGATCGCCAGTTCAATGATGAGCGTTGCAACCACTGCTTTTTCAATTACGATCGTTGCCCTTCAGCTTGCATCTTCCCAGTTTGGCCCTCGCTTGCTGCGTAACTTCATGCAAGACAGGGGAAACCAAATTGTCCTGGGAACTTTCATTTCTACATTTGTGTATAGCTTGATGGTGCTGCGAACGATCAATGGGTCAGAAAAAAATGAGTTTGTCCCCCACCTGGCGGTAACTTGCGGCCTCGGTTTGGCGATCGCCAGCATTGGCGTATTGATTTACTTCATTCATCATTCTGCCTCATCGATTCAGGTAGATAACGTGATTACAGTAGTTGGTGACGAACTGGATGATGCGATCGATCGACTGTTTCCAGAAACTATCGGAACCAGTAAATCCAAGAACAAGCAGCAAGACAACCAATCGGATATTGCCACTGACATTCCAGCTAATTTCGATCGAGATGCCCGTCCAATTCTAGCAATTAATGGCGGTTACGTTCAAGCCATTAATAATCAGGAACTAATGCAAGTTGCGACGGAGCATAACCTGTTGCTACAAATTCTACAACGCCCCGGTCGCTTTACTGTCGAAGGAAGCGAACTCGTACAAGTCTTTCCGGGAAAAGAGGTAAACGAGCAACTTACATCCAAGATTAACGATGCCTTTCTGATTGGCTCACAGCGAACAGAGAAGCAGGATGTGGAGTTTTCGATCGACCAACTCGTTGAGATTGCAGTACGCGCTCTTTCCCCAGGAATCAACGATCCGTTTACGGCTATCCGCTGTATTGACCAACTTAGTGCAGCCCTTTGTCGTTTAACCCGAAGAGAGATTCCCTCTCCCTACCGCTACGACGACAGCAACCAGCTTCGGATAATTGCTGAACCCATCGCCTTTGTAGATGTGATCGATGCAGCCTTTAACCAAATTCGACAGAATGGAAAATCGAATGTAGCTGTCACCATGCGCTTGCTAGAGGCGATCGCAGTTGTCGCTCGTTTCACCGATCGAACCACACACAGAAAAGCACTCAAGCGACACGCAGATTTGACCGAGCGCGCCAGCCAGCAGGCAAATTTTGATGAATTAGATCGCAAAGATATTCAAGAGCGATATTTAGCAGCATTAAAAGCTATAGAACAGGAATGAACTACAAGGAAAAATGTGGTAATTTGTAATTATAGCAAGCCCTTCAAATTACCACTTTCCCTTCTTCCTCTGCCATCAAAGCAAACTCCCGCAGATTTTTCCCAACAAAATATCCACTTTCTTTGACAAAATCGCCGCCGCAAGTCACCGGAATTCTTTCCTGATAAGCTTTCAGCGCCAAAATCAAATCATTGTCTTGCAATTCGAGAGAGATTTTCTGCAACTTACCCACCACAAATCCCATCATCGCAACTTTACCAATTTTATCCCCTGCTTCCCGCTCAACTTTGACAATAAATCCTTGAATTTCAGTATTTTCTAAACAAGTAATTAAATCGCTTAAAATCTCTAATTGAGAACGCTTTTCTAAGCGTTCTAGTTCCTTGATCGTGTCACCCATCACTACACCATAATCATCAAAATTATGGGTGACAGGCTGCTTAATTTCAAATGATTCGCCTTGGTCACTATTCTTGTGCCAAATCCAGGCTCTTCCATAAAACAAGCCTTCATTATGCCAGCCGTTTGTCTGCAAGTATTCTCCCAGAACTTGTGGATCTATAGTCTTGAGAATTTTGTTGTCTCGCACAGTTACTTTCATGGTAAACCTCGTTGGCTAATGCGCTGCATCATGGATTCGAGAGCTTCTACGGTAAACAGATTACTGCGGGGCAACTCAACGGTTATATTGGTCGTGTTTTGAGTTGCAGGCATCCCCAGCAGCGATACCCAGTAGGCACAATACCTCGTACACATTTCCTGTTCAGATTGTTGTATCCAGTCTCCTATATTTTCGGGGACTAAAACCACAACTAAAAGGCGAGGAACAAAGGAGTCAATTCTCAAATCGTTGTAGTTTTTGAGACTCAGAGGATATCGGATATAGTCGGCATTGAGTAGAGCCCTTGATGTACATTTTAACTGTAAGTTAAGTTCTGGACAGTTGGCAGGCCCCTGAATACCTACTGCTGTGAGGTGCAAGTCAATGCTGTTATCATCTGACTCTGGTTGATCAACTCTCACGCCAGCCACTGCTGCCACAGCCCGCACGTAAGCTTTGCTAAATAGTTCTTTTCGCTGATTCAGTTCCATTTAAACACAATTATCAAAAAGGGGCGATCGCACATTCAGCTCAAAAAACACCTCATATCATGATCGCACTTCATCCATCCGTCATTGCGAACGGAGTGAAGCAATCGCAGCATATACTCGGCGATTGCTTCACTTCGTTCGCAATGACAAACGAGAACTATGCTCTGTTGGGTGATATCAAACTATCAGTCTCCTGTCGCTCTAATAAACCCCTCGATCCCCCCTAGCCCCCCTTAAGAAGGGGGGGACAAGAGCATTCAAAGCCCCTCTTGAAAGGGAGAAAAATGGATTTCAAAGTCCCCCTTCTTAAGGGGGATTTAGGGGGATCGAGACTCGACTAAAAACGAAATTAATCAAGCATTGAGACTTGAATTGACAGCCTTCGGAAGCCACCTCCCAAATTAATGACCGCCCGCAGCCCCGGCCGCCCGTTTGAAAGCCTCATCCAGCACTTCCGAAAGCGTCGGGTGCGTGTGAACTCGGAATGCTAAAGAGTTCACAGAATCGCGCTGGGCGATCGCATTTGCCGCCTCCTGAATCAAATCCGAAGCGTGCAAACCAAAAATGTGAACTCCCAACAATTCCCCAGTATCTTTCCGGTAAATCACCTTAGCCATACCGTCGGTTTCACCCTCCGCAATAGCCTTAGAATTTCCCTTAAAATAACTCTTGACAGAAGCGACCTCAAACCCTTCGGTTTTTCCTAACTCCTTCGCCGCAGGTTCAGTCATCCCCACATAGCTAATTTCCGGGTGAGTAAAAGCCGCCGCTGGAATGCTCAAATAGTCAACTTCGCGAGTGCGGCCGCAAATATTTTCAACGGCGGCAATTCCCTGGGCAGATGCAGCGTGCGCTAACATCATTTTGCCATTAACATCGCCGATCGCCCACAAATTCGCGATCGGTTCTCCCGCCGCCAAAACCTGCATCTTATCGTTCACTGGGATATAACCGCGCATCGTTTCCACACCAAGAATTTCTAACCCCAAATTCTTGCTCACCGGAACTCTGCCAGTTGCCACCAAACAAGCGTCAACTTCCAAAATTTCGACAACTTCCTTCGTTTTGAAATCAGCTAACTCAATAATTACCGGGGAACCGGGAATAATTTTCTTAGCCAACAAACCCACTTTTGTTTCAATATCGCGGGGTGCAATTAACACTCGTTCGGCTAATTTAGCAATATCTGGGTCAAAAGTCGGCATCAATTGATCGAGAGCTTCAATCATCGTAATTTCGCAGCCTAATGCTGTGTAAATATCCGAAAACTCTAAACCGATATAACCGCTGCCAATAATTGCAATCCACTTCGGTAGCGATTCCAATCTGACAGCATCGTCGCTGGTAAATACAGTTTTGCCGTCAATTTCTATCCCTGGGGGGACGAAGGGAATCGAACCGGGAGCGAGAATAATATCCTTGGCGGTAATAGTTTTCTCGCCTTTATCCGTTTCGATGGTAATTTTTTGAGCAGCGGCAATTTTGCCCCAACCTTGGATGACATCGACGTTTAAACGTTTGAGGCTGTTGGTTAAGTCGCCGCGAAGTTTGCTAACGATTGTGTTAGCGTGATTTGCGATCGCCCCGCGATCGAAATCCACGCTTCCCAACTGAATACCCAGCATCTTGAGGTGGTGGGCATTCCGCAAATCCCGCACCCGCCCGGAAGCCGCCAACAGCGCCTTAGAGGGAATGCAGCCGCGGTTGACGCAAGTCCCGCCCATATCGCCGGCTTCGATAATTGCCACTTTCAGCCCGCAGCTAACCGCGTGTACGGCGGCCCCGTGTCCGCCCACGCCAGCGCCGATAATTGCTAAATCGTAATCAAATCCCTGAGTCACCTTAAAATCTCCTAATGCCTTTGAAATCTTAGGACTCAAGCAAAAAACACCGTCTGTCCGTCATTTTAAGCTTGTAGGTTGCGATCGCAACCTTTGAACAGCGGTAATAGTTGCATAAGTCCTGTCTCCTTATTCTCGACTAGACTAGGGTTAATTAGACAACGAAAGAGCCCTAACTGAGATTTTTTCAGGGTCGATGATTTTGAGCTGGGTCTGCACCAAGTCTCAAATCACTCAGTAGGCGGGTGTAGAGTTAAATATAGTTTGAAGGCTGACAATGGCCGCTGCAGGTTTGATATTGGGGCAGCAACTTGGGCCGCAGGCATTCCCAGCGCCCGGTTAAATTCTGTCCCCCTGCTTGTTTTAGTCGGTTTTCATGTCTAATATCTGCACGTGCTGGGGCGGACAGAGTTTGTTGGCAAATTTTAGACCCTATGGAGTGGCTTATGACGGATGACGATGACCAGAAAGATTTACGCCGGGCCTCGGCTCAATCATTTTTTGAGTCCCTGGATGAATTGTTCGATTCTATAGAGTCGAACAGCAGTCAAGCTGCACAACCTAAATCTCCACCGCCTCCGGCGAAGTCTTCGAGTCAGTCTTCGAGTCCGCCGAAGAAGACTAGACCTGCGAAAATTAATTTGTCGGATTTTGAAGATGCGATCGCCGATTTGGAACAGTTTATCCAGAGCAAACACCAGAAACGCCCGGAATCCAATCAATAGTGCGATCGACTCATTTTCAACTAATAACTGTTGACTGTTGACTGTTGACTGTTGACTGTTGACAAGCGAAAAATTTTAGATTAATGTTCACGCTCCCAGATGAATCTGTGGAGTCAATTTTTAAATCTAAAATCTAAAATCTAAAATCTAAAATCTAAAATCGACTGGCTGTTAACGGTGCTTTAAGCTTAAGCTGTTTAGGTTGCAACCTACAATATATTCATATTTCGTTGAGGATTGCTTTACAAGAATCAAGCCAGATAAATTAGCTCAATTTACTATTAATAGCCTTATTTTTAGGCTTTGACTGCTGCGGTAATTGCCTCGATCGCACTTCGATCGCGCGATCGCCGATCGCACTCAAAGGCAACTCCAATTCATCAATATCAATATCATTGCGGAACTTCACGGGAATATCAGCACCGTTAATAATCGCTCCCAACAGCCGCGGCCCGGATTTATGCGACTCGTCCTCCTCAGATTCCAGCAACTGATCTGCAGCCTCAGACAACATACTAGACAGAGTGTAACCAGGCCGCGCTACCAAAATCATACCGTCCGTGTACGGTTCCAGCGTCAGCGCGTCGTTGCACTCGCTCAAAGCCGGAGAATCCACAACCACAAAATCAAAGCGGTTGCGAACATCCTCAAACAATCTCCGCATTTCGCTTGATTCTAGTACGGCCGAGGCCTGCCGCAAAAAGCCCGGACTCGGCACGACGTATAGGTTCTCTACCTCTGGAACCAAAAGGACGCACTCGTTAAAATTGCCGTAATAGTGCAAAGGTTCCACCGCCGCCAGAGGATCAGCGGCGATTTTTAAAGATTCAACGTTAGAAGCCGATCGCAAATCTGCTTCAATTAATAAAGTCCGTTTACCCGATCGAGCCGACGCAATTGCCAAATTGTAAGCACTAAAACTCTTCCCCTCCAAAGGAGCCGCCGAAGTCAGCAACACCACCTTCACCGGTTTGTTCCCGATCCGGCGCAAATTAGTACGCAACCGCTCGTAAAATTCCAAATAGGGAGAATTTGCCTCCAAGGCGAGCGGCATTATTTCATCGCCGTAGGAATCAAACACCGCCACTTCAGGCAAAACTGCCAGTATCGGCACCTCTTTTTCCACCAAAGCCGCCCGCACTTCTTCCCAACTGTAAAACTTGCCGTTGAGCATCCCCAACAAAAATATCAACCCCCCGCCCAGCAGCAATCCCACAAATCCGCCCACCGCCAGCATCACGGGCAAACCTCTCTTGTTTGACTCAACGTCATCAGTTTGCGGCCATTGGGCGATTCTCAAACTCCCCGTTGTCTCAGCTACCGCAGCCTCAGCATCTACCAAAGCCGACTGCATCTTGTCGTAGAGAGCTTTTTTGAACCCCACTTGCTGGGCTAACCGCGCTTGTTCTAACTGCTTGTTGGGGATTGTCGCGTGTTCCCGACGCAATTCTTGTTCAGTTTTCTCGATTCCTTGGAGTTGCTGTTGCACCGTATCCCGCTGCGTTTGCAAACCAATCAAAGTTTGAGCTAACTGCTGTCTGGCCGGATCTAAAGAAGAGTCTACCCGAATTCGATCGGCACTTCTGAGCGGAGCCGCCACCCCGTTACCGCCGAGTACCTCAGATTGCCGCTGCTGCAACTGCTGCTCAAAAGCAAGTTTTTGTTTGAGCAATTCTACAATTTTCGGGTGTTCCTCCTGCAAGTCGCTGCGGAGAATTTTGAGCTGAGATTCGATCGAAAACAATTGCACTCGCAGTTGGGCAATAATTGGATCGGCAGAGAGTGCTTGAGCGACGTAAGCTTGCTCCACATTCAATCCCAAGCGATCCTGCAAACTATTAATTTGAGCTTCAATTCCTCCCAACTGCACGCGGAGTTGCCGCTGCTGCTGTTGGCTGCTGGTAATCGCTTGCGGCAAAGCACCGCTCTGAGCAGCTAAAATTGAAGTTCCTTCTCGTTTTTCGTAGGCTTCAAGTTTTGCTTCCGTCTCTCGGAGTTCCTGAGTTACTTTCGGCAAACGCTGGTTAATTTGGGTGATCGTTGCTCGCAGTCTAGAAGTATTAAATGTTTCGCTGTACTCCACCATTTCCTTCATCAGCGCCTTTACTACCGCTTCTGCTTTTGTACGATCGGCATTTTTGTACAATACTTGAATCAAAGCGCTGGGGTCATTATTCTTACTGGGCATCTTTACCTGCACGTCTTTTACCAGCTTGTTAGTCAAAACTTCTACTTCTTTTTTTTCTTCTTCTTGATTTACTATTGCCGCTTCTTCTTTGTTTAATTTTTTTTCGGCTTTGATGAGTTTTTCTGCTGCTGGTTTAACCACCATTGTATCCAGCAGCATATCTTTAGTTATTTCTTGTCCTTCCTGTTGAATTTTAGTAGTAGTCGATGAAAAAATCACGTTCGGTCTGTCGTAGGCCAGCGTACCTATGGCAACGTAAACTGGCGCCGCCTTTGGCTGCAAAGCCACTACTCCCGACACTCCCACAGTCACCGCGAGAGTAGCCAGTCCCACCCACTTGTATTGGTCGAAAGCAATTAAATAACGTTTGACAACGGATAAAGTCATAAGGATTTTAGATTTTAGATTTTAGATTTTAGACTTGAAGAATTCCTAACGATAAATCATAACTAATGACCGATAACTACTGATACCAGTTAACAAAAACAATACAACTGTACGCCCGTGTTGCTAATTATTATAGAATCAGTAATTCCCAATCACCAATCGAAAATCGAAAATCGAAAATAGTATGACTACCTATCATTACGTGACGGGCCGAACAGATCTGTTACCCCATTTCTCAACTGCTCAAAAAACAGAATAAATCCCAAAGTATCCCGGAATGGTCGAGTAAAAGTATTGATTACATAACCAATGCGCTCTACCAAATTCCTACCAATAACAATCACATCATTATCTTCGAGCATCGGGTTCTGAGAAACATTGCCCTCCAAAGCAGCTTTAGCATCTATCGAACGGTTGATTGCTCTACCTTGCTTTTCGTCGAACCGAATCAGGGCTATTTTCCGCAAGTCAGCAAGATTAGCAGGCAAGTTGTTGAGAGCATCCAAAAACCTGCTGCCATTTTCTACGTAGAACGAAGTCAAACCACCACTAGCGTAACTCAAAACTCGAACGTAGATCCTCGGCTTAATCAGAGTAGACCGCGAAACAAGAGCTTTGTCGTAGTCTAGGTTTTTGGTACTAGCGTCCAATTGGGGGATGACAATCACATCTCCCGATGCCAAAGGAAAATCGAACAAATCGTTAGCGTTTGCTAGGGGAGTGTAGAGGTCGATTGGTTCCTCCACCGAGGAGCCGTCCATCAGCGTCCGCCGCACTCGCACCGCCCGCAAATCGGCTTTTCCCGTGACTCCCCCCGCAATCACCAAAGCAGCCGAAATTCGACCAGAACCCGCCGGAAGCGTGTAAAAACCCGGTTTGCTGACTTCTCCGGTGACAGTGATTTGGACGGGGACAGCAGCAGCAGCGAGGCTGTACCTGGATGCTAAATCTTGATCGGATTTGCGATCGGGCGTAACCTGTTTATACGGTACGACGATCGCATCTCCATCTTCCAAACGCAAATCCGGCGGAGCAATACCAGTTTGCAGCGGAGTCAAAATATCAACAACTTGCTCAGCCACAGCACCTCCCGGCAGAGTCCGTCGCACCCGCACCGCACGCAGTTCCGCCGTAGGATTAGTCCCAGCAGCAGCCGCCAGAGCCGCAGGAAGCTGGGGGGTTTGCAGCGGATAAAAACCCGGTCTGGCCACTTCCCCCGTCACCGTCACCACTACGGGGCGCTGAACCAGCAAAGCAGCCGAGACTTGAGGATTTTTGATAAATTGGCCAAAGCGCTCCCGGAGGCGCTGCTGTGATTCTTCGACAGTAAGACCACGCACATTTACTGTTCCGATTAGCGGCAGTACAATTACCCCTTCAGGGCTGATTGCACCCGTAAAACCTAGCTCTGGGAAGCGCTGAACTTGAACAGAAATCTGGTCTCCCGGGCCCAGGCGGTAGGGCCGATTCCGAAAAGCTGGGTTAATATCCCGGTTGAAATTGGCAGGTGGCGGTGGCGGTACACGCAATGGCGGTGGCGGCACGAGTCGCTCGTCTCTTGGAACAACAGGTTGAGCTAAAGCCGTTTCCGAAAAATTTTTGCTATTAAAACCCCAGAATACAGCAGCAAAAGATAGAGTCCAAGCAGTTGAATACAGGCCTGCCAAGGAAAAAGCGAGGCGATTTTTAATTGTGGATTTTTCCCGCATTTTGAGAGGATTTAAAAAAGTAATATTTTGAATAATGACCTGAGTTGTAAGTTTCATCTAAATATAGCGACGAGAAAAAACAATAAGATATTTTAGGGGCGAGTTGAATCCGGATATTTACCAGAAAAAATTGGTTTAAAGCCGGAACCCTTGTAGGGAGAAATTAAAAGAAGACTATTCATTACTCCAATCCTCTTCCTTCCAGGTAGAGGTCGCTATCTTGCGGTCAACTGTCAACCCTTCGACTTCGCTCAGGGCAAGCTGTCAACTGTCAACTGTCAACTGTCAACTGTCAACTGAATAGGAAGCAGTTGATTTTGGCAAAACCAGCCCACGCCCTAGGCTGATTTATTTGCACCTACCTGCTTACTCAAACCGAAAAGTTTCTGTCATTAATTTAGCCTGGACACTTTCGGCAAGAGATTCCACCAATGGTTGAGCTATCTTAATGTCGCCCTGCGGTTGAATGGGAAGGATGATACTGACAGCAACCCAAGAGGCGCGGCGGTTCGATAGCCTAGCAATGCTGTCTTCCCAAAACCAGCGACTGGTTGCTGGAGAACCCCCGTTAGGCCAAGCGTACCACTGCACGACAGCAAAAGTTTGTTGGGGAGTCCAGCTTCGGAAAAACCTCGCCTCGACAGTAGGCGGTGGCTGGTCGGGTATTGGTGCTAATTTAACTGTAAACCTCAAAGTGCGATGAGAATCGGTTTGCCACCGGTGAAATCCATCGATATCTAGCCATTCCACTTGGGGCTGGTTTTTGGGGTAATTTTGAGGCAACAGCAATAAAATGGCAATTGTTTTATCCTTTTTAATTTCTTCAACTAACCATCTGTGAGTGCCAATTTGGACGTTATTCTGAACGGCTATAACCTGCCACTCAGGAATTTTTATCCCGTTTTGGCGCACACTTCTTAATTGCTTAAGGTTGGCAAGGGTTGGCGGGTTTGTCCAAGGCCATCTTCCCGTCGCGTAGCCGGGAATTGCTACTGCTCCAACTAATACCAGCAAAAACACCAGTACCATAATTTTAGATAATTGATACCGCCGCAGTAGTTTCTGTGCTGAAATCATCTGTTTCATTAATTGCCAGACTGACTTGGGAAATACTTGTCCATCCCGTTGAGGAGAAGTACCAATAACCCTAGTATACAAGCAGAATATAAATCTCCGCCCCATCCGGCGTGCAGCCAAGTAAAAAGCGCCTCTCTTTGGGTTCCGTGAAAGTAAGTTAGCAAAGTATTGCGAAAAATGTTGGAAGTGATGCTAATAATGGATGTAATCACTAGAAACAAAAGACTTTTTTTGCGAGAGTTCCAAACTCCCGTCCAATCCAGCAAAATTAAGCTGACGTAAAGACTGGTAAACAGCATTTTTAAGCCTGCACAGTGTGGAGCAACTTCTACAATGCGCTCGTTTACGTACAGATAAATTGCTTCCACTCTCACGTTGATACCAACCTTAATTAATATCCAGCCTGATGTTTCAGCAATGAATTGCTGTAAGGGCAAGGCGTAGGGTTCTATGAGGTAAGGAATGTGGTTCGGCGAGGCCAGAAATACGAATAAAAGCGGCATCGCCTGCAATTGCAAGCCGGGAATTCCTTTTAAAGATAAGCAAATGCTGGCCAGCATTACGGGGAGGGATAAATTTACTAAATCGCTCAAGCGACTCAGATAAAAAAGCGTGGCTAGTACCAGCAAAAAGCCTCCCAAAGGATGCGGTGAGTTGGGCAAGCTGCGCCAGCACTTTCGGTTCATCCAAGCAATATAAGCTGCGTAGGGCAAACCAATTAGTCCGTGGCTGAAATATTCGTGTTCGAGGCTGATGCTTTTGTTGAGCCAGCCGTCGTACCAGTGTACTAGCAGGGGGGCGTACAGCAGCACTAGGAGCACCGTGATACCTTCCGCCAGGAGGTATCGCTTGAAAACAATGCGAATTTTGCGCTGGATGTGCATGGTTTGAGAAGTTTTAAGATTGCCGCGCTGGATTCGCAACGCTTTCGGGTTTTAAACTGTGAGTTAAAGATTTGTTAATTCCCCACAAAAACGCTTGGAGAACCGCACCCTACTGCTTGAAACACCTCCAGCATAAGTTTTATGAACAATTAGCAATTCAATGATAGTACGATCGCCCGTACAACCTGCTCAATCTGAGTATTACTCAATCCGGGATACATTGGCAATGATAAAATCTGTTGGCAGAGAGTTTCTGCGTGGGGGAAGTCGCCGGGATTGCCTAAGTTTTGGTAGGCTGGTTGCAGGTGGCAGGGTACGGGATAGTGGATGCCTGTTTCAATGCCTTCTTGGGCGAGTTTTTGCTGGAGGGTATTGCGGTTAATTGGGCTTTTCTCAGTAATTTGGATCGCATAGATGTGATAAATGTGACCTGAACTGCTGTGATTGGCGATCGGTACAATGCCTTTATGTTTCAGGGGCTCTAGTAAAGTATTGTAGTGTTGAGCGGCTAATGTGCGATCGCGATTCCATTTTTCTAAGTGCGGCAATTTAACATTGAGCACGGCGGCTTGCAAATTATCGAGGCGGCTGTTGGTACCGATTTCTGTGTGCAAATACTTGCTTGGTGCTCCGTAATTGCGGAGAGTTCGCATTTTGTCTGCGATTTCTGCATCGTTAGTAATTAACATCCCGCCGTCGCCAAAAGAACCGAGGTTTTTGCTGGGATAAAAGCTGAATGCTGCTGCTTTCCCAATGGAACCTGCGCGGTATCCTTCTCTTTCGGCTAAATGTGCTTGGGCTGCATCTTCAAATATGATTATCTCGTGGCGGTTAGCCAAATCTAAAAGTTGCCTGGGCGACACCATTTGACCGTATAGATGTACGGGGATAATTGCTTTAGTTTTTGAGGTAATCGCTGTTTCGGCTGCTGTCAGGTCAATCAGGGCGGTTTCAGGGTCACAATCTACGAGAATAGGTGTAGCCTTTGCTTGAATCACACCAATTATGGTGGCGATAAACGTGTTGGCTGGGAGAATCACCTCGTCTCCTGGATGAATCCCGCAAGCTTGGAGTCCCAGGGCGATCGCATCTGTTCCGCAAGCCACTCCTACACCGTATTGTACTCCACAAGCTGCTGCAAATGCTGTTTCAAATTCTGCCAGTGCTTGACCTAAAATAAAGTCTCCTCGCTCGATAATTTTCCCAAGTGTTTCTGTTATTTGGGATTGAATTGGTTGGTGTTGCAGGGAGAGGTTGACAAAAGGAACTTTTTGTGGGTAGAAACTCATAAATAATCTGGCTAGCAATTATTTATATTAACATTAAATTTGCCCGATGTAGGGTTCGCAATTAACACATTTTTCTGATCGTCAAATTCGCTTATAATTATGAAAATGATTTTTTTTAACCGCAGAGAACACAGAGAGCGCAGAGGAATTAGGAGAGGAGGTTGATCGCACTTTTTTGCTGTCTTGTCAATCAAATCATTTTTTTGATAATATAGAATCAGAGATTTTTTTGATGGGCGAAATTATGGAATACAAAAAACTAGGCGACAGCGATTTATCAGTATCTGAAATCTGTTTGGGTACGATGACTTACGGCCAGCAGAACACCGTTGAGGAAGCGGCCCAACAGCTCGATTTTGCGATCGATAGAGGCATCAACTTTATCGATACGGCAGAAATGTATCCGGTGCCGGGAAAACCGGAAACTCAGGGAAAAACCGAGGAATATATCGGGGAATGGCTGGTGAAACAGCAGCGGGATAAGGTTATTATAGCGACGAAAGTGGCGGGGAGAAGCACTCGATTAAAGTGGATTCGGGAAGGGAAAAATCAGATCGATCGCCCAAATGTCGAAAAAGCGCTGAATGACAGCCTGAAGCGCCTGCAAACTGACTACATCGACCTGTATCAGATCCACTGGCCCGATCGCTACGTGCCGCTATTTGGCGCGCCGGACTACGATATTACTCAAGAACACGAAGCTGTACCAATTTTAGAACAGTTAGAGGTATTTGCTGACTTGATTAAAGCTGGCAAAATCCGCTATTTGGGTTTGAGTAACGAAACGCCTTGGGGAGTTTGCGAGTTTTGCGAATTAGCAGAAAAACACGGTTTGCCGAAAGTTGTTTCGATTCAGAATGCTTTTAGTTTGAGCAATCGGACTTTTCACATGAATTTGGCAGAAACTTGCCGTTTTAAGAATGTGGGATTGATGGCTTACAGTCCTTTGGCTTTCGGGATATTAACGGGTAAATACTTAAATGGAATACCGGACAATTCGCGACTGGCTTTGTTTGCTGGATTCGGTCAGCGTTACGATAAAACTAATCTGAATGATGCGGTGAAAGCGTATATTGAGATTGCTCAAAAGCACGGTTTAAGTCCGGCGCAGATGGCTTTGGCCTATGTGCGATCGCGCTGGTTTGTGACTAGCACAATTATCGGTGCAACATCGATCGCACAACTTGAGGAAAATCTCAGCAGTTTGGATGTGACGCTGGATAAAGAGATTGTAGCAGAAATTAATTCTGTGCACGCTAAGTATCCGAATCCGACACCGTAATCCTCATTAGTAGGTTGGGTTTAGATAGCGAAACCGACGTTTCACTTCGCCCAACTTACTACTTTTTTAATATCGTGTCTGTGGTTTATGGTTATCCTGTAGATTGTTTAATTTTGTCCTAATTAAATAGGAGTAGTCGCCATGAATAGTAGTCAAAAATTTAATTTTAAATTAGCAGAGCGTTTCTTAGAAGACTGGGCCGATCCTCCAGAAGATCCATTAGGAGAGCTTTCTCATTTTGAAATGGGATGGCGCAGTTTTTGTTTTGAATACAACCATAAAGTTTTAATAGAAATAGGTGATGCTCAAAAAGAGGTATTTTTAGATCCAGATATCTGTATGATGATGGAGAGTAACTTACCACTGGAAATTGCTGAGCTATCACAAGGTAAACCAATAGAAATAGAGTTTGGTGAGAGTTGGTTCACTATTATATTGCTACCAATCGACAACAAGATTAACTGCACTTTGATCAAGTTTGGAACTTCATGCTGGGAAAAGCAGTTTGAACTCGATCGCGCTCAAGTATTAGATGCGCTGAGAGGTTTTCTGACTGAAGTCATGCAGCTAGCAGTAGATAAGGGTTTCATCACAGCCGAGGAGAAGGAGGAGTTTGTTACTGCGGCTTTTTCTGCTGGTAATATCGATGCTGTGGCGATCGCCCAGTAGTTTGTTTGGGTGGTGTGAAGGGCGATCGACCTTTTTTATATATTTCTGAAACCCATTACCATATCTGCCCGCGAGCGATTCAATCGGCGCTCAATTCTTAATAGATATTTAGGTTGAGTTGGCATCCACTTTACCCATAGCCGTGTATACGCGGCTATTCAAGCGTATTAGATTAAAGCGGCATCGGATGTCGGCAATCGGATGTTTAAATCTCCGTAATAAAGAAAACAAACGGTCTTATTGATCGCTTGACAATTCACCTTGCCAGTGTTAAATTCTTAAAATACAAGATCAAACAAAACTTCCTCACATTGCCAAGTGTAAGAAAGACAACGCTTTAATGTCTTGTAGTTTTTGCAATAGCAAATCATATCTGATACGGAAAAGGCCCGCCTGAAGTAACGATTCAGACAGAGGCCTTGCTTTAGCTAGCAAACTCACGGTGGTTTGACATCTCAACTTCAGACCACCACCAGTTAACGTAACTTTTGAAATATATGTCCCACAATTATACTCCACAATGCGAGTCGTTGTACACCAACCTTGGGCTGGTTCAGAAAATCCTCTCTGCTTTGGAGGAGTTAAACCCCGCTTGGGCAGAATGTATCCGCAGTCTGCTTGAGGAAAAGGATGAAACTATCGAAGAACAGCGACAGGAAATAGCTGATTTGAAGTATGAACGTGATTGGCAGCCTAATGCCTGGGATAACGATGGTTCATCAAATGCAGATTGTGATGATCGCGAATATGCAGCAGAAAGACTAGGAAACTTGTAAAAAGTACGATCGCCCTTCCCATCCAAAAAATAGGATAATGGTAAAGGGCGATCGCACTTTACCCTAAAATCTTTCTCAACTAAACTCATGAGTACAATTCGCTTACAACTAGCCGAATACTTGAAATGTCGAGGTTTCACCCCCGAAAACTTAGTCGAAGCTGTGGGCGAAACACTCAATCCTGAAACCGTATACCAACTGATCGAAAAAGCCGAAAACCTCAGCCACCTAGACTTATCAGTTCTAGCCGCCATTATAGATGGCTTGAGCAAACTCAATGGTTTTCCAGTTGGCATCCCAGAAGTGCTAATATTTTTTCCTGACATTTCCGAGGAAGCATTGGCAAAATCACCTTGGCGTCAACTTTACCTCGTCGATAATGAAATTCCCCCCTATGATTGGGGAGATGTAGACCCGATGAAACTTGGTCAACCCGTGCGCTATATACCGGGAATAGGTGCTGTTATTCTTGAAAACGAAAGGGTACAGCAATAAGCGTGGCTAATAGATTCACCATTCGCGATATTTTACTGGTTGATTTCCCTCCTCAAACGCCTGCACTGCACGAACAGCAAGGAATACGCCCTGCTGTAGTAGTGGGGAGGCCAAGCAACACAGGTATGATACGTTTTGAGCTTGTGATTGTTGTGCCGATTACCAGACAATCAGGAGATTGGACTGCACAAAATCCAATTTTATACCCAAGTCTTCGGGCAGGAGTTGGAAATCTAACGGCCGACTCGATAGTATTGCTGGATCAAGTACGCGCTGTAGATATCCGGCGAGTATTGCGCTATCTTGGCAGTTTAACCGCAGAAGAGTATCAGCCGATCGCCAATGGACTAAAAGCTATGTTCAAGTTTTCAATTATTCCTTAATGACCTAACAGCTTATCCCGCAAATGCTTAAATGCGATCGCACTTTTTCTTGTTTTTGCTCCAAAAACTCGGCAGAATCGCAGACTTCAGCCCAAAGAAACCGGGTTTTTAGCGAATCTGCGGGCCGCAACGCGTCTTTTCGTAAAAAACCCGGTTTCTGGACTCCCATGCGTCAGTTGTATAATTGCAACTGATGCGGATAAACTGTTTCAACACCTATCGTTTCCATGAATGCCCCTGGTTCATCCTGAGTTGCAGGAATAAAATCCCCGCCAACTTCCGCTTTCACCCATCTGCCAAATAATTCTACTAAATAAGCTTCACCGTTCTTGAAAACCTCAACAATTGCCCCGACTGTTTCTGGCGGTGCAACTTCGCCATCAGCGAGGGCGACTGCTTCGATTAAATTAACTGCATCGAATAATTTAAATTTGCTCATTGCTGTCTCCCAAAGTAACAAGAAATTAGGAGACGGCAGTGCCGTTTCCCTACAATTAATCGGGTGATAGTTACATCTACGATCGAGGAAGATTGATTATTTTCGGGTAGGGACACGGCACTGCCGTGTCCTCCGTTGCTATGCCTTAATGACCCAATAGCTTATCCCGCAAATGCTTAATTCGATCGCGCAATTTACCCGCCTCCTCAAACTCCAACTTCTTCGCCGCCTCCTTCATCTGAGTTTCCAACCGCTTAATCAACTCAGGAATCTCATCCAAAGATAACTCGTTTGCGTGTTCGTAAACCTCCTCCAACTGCTGAGAATTCAGCTTCCGCGACACATCCAGAAATGCCAAAATTGCATTACTCGATCGCTTTTTCGCGATCGGCTGCGGCGTAATCCCGTGCATCTTATTGTACGCCAACTGGATTCCCCGGCGGCGATCGGTTTCGTCGATCGCCTTAATCATGCTTTTCGTCAAATTATCAGCGTACAAAATAGCCTGTCCCTGAATGTGGCGCGCCGCCCGCCCAATAGTTTGAATCAAAGAACGTTCCGATCGCAAAAACCCCTCTTTATCCGCATCCAAAATCACCACCAGCGAAACTTCCGGCAAATCCAAACCTTCCCGCAACAAGTTCACACCAATCAACACATCAAACTTACCATCCTGCAAATCTTGGATAATTTCGATGCGTTGAATCGACTGAATTTCCGAGTGCAAATACCGCACTCTAATTCCCCTTTCCTGCAAATATTCAGTTAAATCTTCCGCCATCCGCTTCGTTAAAGTCGTCACCAAAACACGCTCGTCCCGAGTCACTCTCTCCTTAATTTCCCCCAACAAATCATCAATTTGTCCTTCCGTCGGACGCACAAAAATAGTCGGATCGATTACTCCCGTAGGGCGAATAACTTGCTCCGCCACTCTGCCTTCCGATCTTTCCATTTCCCAATCACCGGGCGTAGCAGAAACAAAAATGCACTGATTCTCTTTTGCCCAGAATTCCTCAGCTTTCAAAGGGCGGTTATCTGCCGCGCTGGGCAACCTAAAACCGTGTTCGATCAATACTTTTTTCCGCGCTTGATCGCCGTTGTACATCCCCCGAATTTGCGGGACTGTAACGTGGGATTCATCTATTACCAACATCCAATCTTTCGGAAAATAATCAATCAAACATTCTGGCGGTTCCCCTGGATTTCTGCCTGCTAAATGCCGCGAATAATTCTCGACTCCGTTGCAGTAACCTACCTCCCGCAGCATTTCCAAATCGTAGCGGGTGCGCTGTTCTATCCGCTGAGATTCTAAGAGTTTTCCATCTTTTTCAAATTCTACCAATCGGTCTTCTAATTCGAGTTCTATTCCTTGACAAGCAGCTTCTAGTTTATCATCAGCAGTCACAAAGTGGCGGGCTGGATAAATATTTAAAGCCGTTGTACTTGCCAGAATTTTACCAGTTACGGGGTCAACGTAACGAATGGCATCGATTTCGTCGCCGAAGAATTCGACGCGAATAATTCTATCTTCGTAGGCGGGGCCGATTTCTACAACATCGCCTTTGACGCGAAATTTGCCTCTGCCTAAATCGATGTCGTTGCGACTGTATTGGACGTTGACTAAATCTCGCAAAACTTTCCGCTGGTTGACTTCCATTCCTACTTGCAAAGGGATAGCGGCTTTTAGGTATTCTGCGGGCATTCCCAAGCCGTAGATGCAGCTAATTGATGCTACGACAATTACGTCGCGGCGTTCAAAGAGCGATCGCGTGGCGGAGTGTCGCAGCATATCGATTTCATCGTTAATTGCTGCCGTTTTCTCAATGAAAGTATCGGTGACGGCGATGTATGCTTCTGGTTGGTAGTAGTCGTAATAACTGACAAAGTATTCGACTGCATTGTTGGGGAAAAAATTGCGAAGTTCGTTGCACAGTTGGGCTGCCAAGGTTTTGTTGTGTGCTAGAACTAAGGTGGGTCTGCCGATTTTTTCAATCACCGAGGCAATGGAGAAGGTTTTGCCGGTACCTGTCGCGCCGAGTAAGGTTTGAAATCGATCGCCCGCTTCGATGCCTTTGACAAGTTGCTTGATCGCTAGCGGTTGGTCGCCTGTGGGCTGGAAGGGCGCTTGCAATTGAAAAGATGCTGCCGCAGTTACCATAGGAAAATGTAGCTATTACCCATAAATCTTAACAAAAATGCAGAGATTCTGCAATTTCGTTAAGAAAATAGTTAGACTTTGTAATATTATTTTAATCATCGGCCGAAATAGAAAGCAGAAAGCCCACAAAAGCAGTTGTCCGAACCCAGCAATCAACAGCAATAAACGAGGAAAAGAATTATGGATACGAGGAGCACAGGTACAGGCAAAGGCAAAGCGATCGCCCGCCGCGGCAAAGCAAGTTCCAAAAGCCAAGCGACAGAACCCACGGATGCCAAAGCAACAGGAATTCAACTTTATCAGCCGCCACACCTGCATGACAACCGCCCCGTCGGCCCAGACGATTTTACCATCAGCGAGATCGTCTCGATCTCGGGGGAGCGCCCGATCGGCGTTAGCACCCTGCACATCAGCGAAACCTATGGGATTGTAGGCAATCGCCCGGTGGAAGCCAGCGACTTGGAAGTGGTTGGTACAATGGGGAGACGCCCGATCGGCTCCAGCACTATGCAAGTCAGCGAAATGTTCAGTATGTCCGGTGCCCGCCCTATTGGCATCAGCACTCTGCACATTGATGAAGTTTACTCGACAATGGGAGGAAACCGCCCTATTGCCTCAAACGAAATTGACGATAGCTCGGCATTAATGGGCTTCTTAGATTAATTATTCATTGGTCATTGGTCATTAGTTTTTCACTGTTAGCTAATGACTAATGAAACATTTTTAGAGAAGTTTCTCACGAACGCGATTCAGCAATTGAACCATCGAAAGTGATTTATTTAAGCCGGCCAATTTCCACAATGTTTTCGCCATTGTTAAATAGCTCAACTGCGTCAGGAAAAGCACGAGTAAAAATGCGCTGCAAATCTCTATTCGTAATGTTACCGCAGGTTGGCCAAAGAATTTGTGGTGGACTACCAAGGCGAATTACTAAATCGACAAAATCTCGATCCTTAGTTATGATAACTATACCTGAGCCGTTGGCACGAGCTGCATTAAATATCTCAATATCCTGAGCATCCTGCAGCCCAAGCTCTTGCAATGTAACAGCGTTGACACCGAATGTTTCGGTTAACCACTTAGCCAAACTAGGAGGCAATTGTGCATTCAACCAGAAAATCATACTGCGATCCTGGGGAAATCAATGCTAAGAGATGCAAAAAGCAGACACGCTTGAATGTCTTCTGGTTCCAAATCGGGAAAGTCAGCTAGAATCTCGCTAGCCGTTACATTGTCTGCCAGAGTTTCTAAAATGTCGCTAACGCGAATTCTCATGCCGCGAATACAGGGGCGGCCGCCGCATTTACCAGGTGTTTGAGTAATCCTGCTGAGCAAGGCAGTTCTATCAGTCATATCTTAAATTCCTATTTTTCACATATTATACTAATCCTAAATGACTAATGACTAATGACTAATGACTAATGACTAATGACTAATGACTAATGACTACTTCTCGATACCCTGATATTTGCTCAATAAAGCAGCAAAGCGCTTGTAATCCACAGGCTTTCTCACATACTCCGCCGCTCCCAATTCCAACCCCTGATTTTGGTCGTCCAAAAAAGTTATCATAATCACTGGAATATCAACCAAATCTTGATCGGCTTTCAACTCCGACAGCACCGCCCAGCCGTCCATACTTGGCATCATCACGTCCAGAATAATCGCGTCGGGCAGTAACTCCTTAGCCAACAAAAGCCCCCCTTGACCGCTAGCCGACGATCGCACCCGAAATCCCTGTTTCGACAAGCAGCGGGTCATCAAATCCCGCGCGTCCGGATCGTCGTCAATCACCAGCACAGTAGCAGCATCCGGCAGATCCAGCGGTTGCGATCGCACTGCTTTTTGCTTCGCTTCAGTCGCCGCTACACTCGTGTCTAACTCCTGGGAAGACTCGGCCTGAATTTCTTGGATTTCTCGATCGTCCTGCGCTTCTTTCGGGCTTGTAACCGCAATCGGCAACCGGATCGTAAAACTAGAACCGCCATCAAATTCGCTCTCAACGGTAATGTCTCCGCCCATCATCTGGCAAAACTTCCGGCTAATTGTCAGCCCCAAACCGGTGCCGCCGTATTTGCGGGTAGTAGAATCGTCTGCTTGAGCGAAAGCTCCGAACAGCCTCGACACCTGATCCTCAGTCATGCCAATGCCGGTATCGGTGACTTGAAACACGATCGAAGGCTGTTGACACCGAGAAGGATCTGCCGAGAGTTCTTCGGAATTGCCGATCGGCAAAACCTCCCCTTCTTCTTTCCAAACATTAATCGTAATTTTGCCTTGATCGGTAAACTTAGCAGCATTGCTCGCCAAATTCAACAGCGCTTGCCGCAGCTTCGACGAATCGGAGTAAATCGTGCCAATATTGCGATCGCAATTGACAATCAAAGTATTGCCATTTTTCCCTAGCATAGGTTGAACAGTAGTGACAACCTGCTCGATCAAATTCCACACCTCAAAAGTCTCCAAGAAAAGAGTCATCTTTCCTGCTTCAATTTTAGAAATATCCAGGATGTCACTAATAATGTTGAGCAACTGCTTGCCTGCCATATTAATGCTTGCCAAATCCATCACAAACTCTTCTTCGCCGAGTTCCAGAGCCTCTTCTTGCAGCAGTTCGCTGTAGCCGATAATCGCATTCAAGGGCGTCCGCAACTCGTGAGTCATATTTGCCAAAAAAGTGCTTTTCGCCCGGTTGGCCGCTTCAGCAGCATTCTTAGCGACTTCCAATTCCCCCGATCGTTCTTCTAGTTGCCGCTGCCGCAGTTCCAAACCGTTGAGCAAACTGCTAATTTGCTGAGCCATTGTATTGAGAGTAGAAGATAGCACCCCGATCGCGTCATTAGAAACAATAGGCGATCGAGCCGTCAAATCACCGCTCGCCATCAGTTCAGCAGTTTCCCGCAGCAAGCCGAGATTCCGAATAATTGCCGACACCGACACAAAACCGACTATCCCCGCGATCAAACTCAAACCCAAAGCTGCCAGCAGCCAGTGCTGAGTGCGGCTCGCCACAAAGAGAGTTTGCTGCACCAGCACCGCCATTGCTGCCTCAGAAACCCCAGCCGCCGGATGTGAGGCAGCCTCTATTGTCAGCAAATAGTTCTTCATCTCCACAGAACCCATCCACCCGACTCCCACCGCCATCCAAGTTATCAGTACCAAGATGACAAACAGCCCGCTCAAAGACGCCCGAGTTCCCAAAGAAATCTGCCTCGGAGTAAGTGCCGCCGCCCAAGGATAGCCCCCGAGAAAAGGATCTGGCTGCACCGGTGCGCCGGAATTCCAAATCTCCTCAATTTGACCGTCCACCTTCACCTTGCCAATCCGCACTGTTTTCCAGATATGCTGAGTTTGGGCATCTATTTTTACCTTGCCCGAAGGCGCTGCAAACTCAATATTTTTAGCAGCCGCCCTGACTTTAACCACATTTGTCGAACCAGCTTTTTCTACTGCTTGCTTCCACAGGTAAACGCCCAAATAAGCAGCTTCGATCGGGTCATCCGTGACTCGATTTTCCCCGTATCGGGCTTTATAAGCCTTGACAAATTTACGATTTTCCGGTGTATCCACCGTTTGAAAATAGTTCCATACCACCAAATGTCCAGCAATATTGGACGGCCCGATCGCTCGCACTTCCTCTTCTGCTACGCTGACCGACATCACCGGCAAATCCTCGGGTTTCACGCCAGCTTCCCGCAACTTTTGGAAAAAAGCCACATTGCTGTCCCCGTTGAGAGTGTTGAGAATAGCATCCGGTTTCACTGCTAAGATATGTGCGATCGCCTCGCCCACTTCCTTAGAACCGAGCGGCAGATACACTTCCCCCGCTAACTCTCCCCCCTGTGCCGCCAGTTGAGCTTTCACAATCAGATTTGCCGTCCGGGGAAAGATATAATCCGAACCCAACAGGAAAATTTTCCGCTTCCCCTGTGCCAGCAAGTAATTCACCCCAGGCACAATCTGTTGGTTCGGGGCAGCACCAGTGTAGAAAATATTCGGACACTGTTCTAGCCCTTCATACTGCACCGGATAGAACAGCAACCCTTTGCCCTGGTCGAAAGCCGGCTGTACAGCTTTGCGGCTCGCCGAAGTCCAACAGCCAAATACCACCGCCACCTGCGCTTCTAGGAGCAATTGCTTAGCTTTTTGAGCAAAAGTCTGCAAATCGCTGCCTCCATCTTCTATAACCGCTTCCAAGGGGCGTCCGAGCACCCCTCCCGCCGCATTAATTTCCTCAACAGCCAACAGCGTCGCATCTTTAACAGAAATTTCGCTGATGGACATCGTGCCCGTCAGCGAATGCAACACGCCTATTTTGATCGGCTCACGAGTCGAGCCGGCTGCTTCGAGGGGGTTACTGCTCCTTGCTCCCATAGGGTTTTAGATAATTTTTACCGAAAAAGGGGGTTTAAAGCCCCGCACTTAAGTGCGGCTTTTATCTAGGACTTTCCTTGATAAAAAGTGCTGAGGTTTGATATAATCATACCATGATAGTAAGAAAAGCAAAGCTAAAAAACGGAACGAGAGACCAATACTGTGCACTTGATGAAGCCATCCGAACAGGCGAGTTCATTAGAAACAAAGCTGTCAGATTTTGGATGGACAACGCAGATGTTAGTAAGACCATCTTGTACGCACTCTGCAAAGATATTGCCTGCATAGTTCGCTTTCGCGAAAAAGCTCAATTCAGCCGCCCGTCAAGCCAGTGCGTAACGCGCTTGGGCTTCTATATCTAGCTTCTATAGCCGCTGTAAAAAAGGCGAGAAAAGGAAGGGTTATCCCAAGTTCAAAAAGCACTGTCGGTCTGTAGAAGACATCTCCGAAAACAATCAAAGCCTCTGTGTAGTTAAGCTCTAGGACGTAAATGTAATCATCGTGACAACTCCACACACTGAACGGAATACCGTTACAGTGCGGGCTTCTTAAGAAATTAAGGAGCGTGTCATTAGTCTCAGTAGCTCGTTACACTCTTGGTTACTACGTTTGCCCAGAATATATAGGCACTTCAGTGTACAGGTTTGGTAAACCGTTTTCTAGCATTGAACACGGAGGTCAGTAATTAAACATACCTCTGGAGTTAAGGGGAAAGTGTTGCTGATAAAAACCTGGGCAAACATTGACGAAGAAAACCACTCCGTAAGGAGTTGAACTTAAATTAGTTCAAAAAAAAAATCCCTCACTATATTTATTTATAGTGGGGGATTCTTTTAAAAACAATAAAGAGACGTAATTGCTCAACTACCCCCCCTCCCCTGAAACTTGCTCCTAGAGACAGTTTCAGATTGTGAATTTTAAGCAAAAAGCTTCTTCTTAAATAAAATCAACGAGAGAATCAGGGTTTCAGCGATCAAAACGAAAAAATGAAATAATTGTGTTCAAACTTTGCAATACTTGCCTACAAAGGGTTTCAGAGATTTTATTTTTGTCTATGGGGGGGTTGAGCAATTACACCATTTCTTTAAACGTTTGAATCTGGACACCAAATCTCCGTTTAAATTGCTCCGGTTTCAAATTTTGATAAAATCGATTGTTCATGATTGATTTATTGTGTAACTACAAAACACCTTTTTAGCATTTTATGCTGTTTTTAGCAAAAAGTCCTGAAAATCAGCTAAACCTGCAATCTCCTCCACTTAAGCCAAATTCTTTATTATAGCATATTTTTTTTGCAATATGTCTAATATATTCTCCCTAAAAGCTACTTTTTAAATTCTCATTTTTCCCTCCTATCTATTAATTATCTGCGTCCATCAGCGTTTATCCGTATACATCGGTGGTTAAAAACCGACATAATTTTGTCGCCACCAAGCCCGCACAAACTTAATCTCCTCAAACGTATAACGTTCTTCCAAAAACTCATAAATTGCTCTCAGTTTTTCATCCCCCATAACTTCAATTGCGTACACTATCGCCTGCTGGCGTTCCGATTCTACCAACAAATTTATATCAACTTCCCTGCCCATTTCCATCAATTCTATCAGATGCCCAGAAATAGTATTAGGACTCATACCCCGCGCATTCGCTATTCCTTGAACTGTCAAACCTTGTCGGTATAATTCCCAGGTTTGCATCTGGGAATAAGATGGAACATTAGCAAGATTGGGAAGATTAGCGACCTCAGAAGATGCAGCACCACTTGGCAATCCTTGTTCTTGGCAAAAAGTGCGAATTGCCTCCAAGAAAACCTTGCCGTACTTATCTCGCTTGTTGCTACCAACGCCGTAAACTTCCTCAAATTCTGTGAGATTTTGCGGGCGCTTTTCTGCCATGTCTCGCAAGCTTTTGTCAGCAAAAACTACGTAAGGTGGCACAAATTGTTCGTCGGCAATTTGCTTGCGTAGCGTCCGCAGTATGGTGAATAAAGCTTCGACTTCTACTGCCAAAGAACGAACTTTCCCCTGTACTTCCCGCTGGGGTTCAATGGCGATTTCCACTGTGCGCTGACGTTTCATAATTTCCCAACTTTTTTCATTCAGTTTCAAAATGGGAAAGCCGTCTGTCCTTTCTTCTAAAAAACCTTGATTTAACAGCGAGCGACTCAACTTTTTCCATTCGTCCGCACTTCTATCTTTGCCAATTCCGTAAGTAGAAAGTTGGTGGTGCTGGTATTGCAATACTTTTTGACTTTTTGAGCCACGCAGGACATCAATAATATGATTCATGCCGAATTTTTCTTGGCATCGGGCGACGCAAGAAAGAAATTTCATTGCCTCAATCGTCCAATCTTCTACGGGTTTTTGGTTGCAACAGTTATCGCAAGTACCGCAGTTTCCGGGGAATGAATCGCCAAAATAACTTAACTGGATTGTGCGACGGCAATCGGTGGATTCTGCATAGTTGATTACTCGACGCAACTGTTGGCGGGCAATTCTTTGTTCTTGTGGGTCAGGTTTTTGCTCGATGATGTAGTCGATCATTTTGACATCGCCGTAGCCGAAAAATAAGCTGCAATGGGCGGGTTCGTTGTCTCGGCCTGCGCGGCCGGATTCTTGATAGTATCCTTCGAGATTCTTGGGTAAGTCGTAGTGAATTACAAACCGCACGTCGGGTTTGTTAATGCCCATACCGAAGGCTATTGTGGCTACCATTACTTGCACGTCGTCGCGAATGAAGCGGGTTTGATTGGTGGCGCGATCGACATCGTTCATGCCGGCGTGGTAGGGTAAGGCTTGGATGCCACTTTGTTGCAATTTATAGGCAACTTCGTCAACTTTTTTGCGGCTGAGGCAATAGATGATTCCTGAACCGCCTTTTTTTTGGATGATTTGTAAAACTTCGGCAAAACTGTGCTTGGTTTTGGGGCGAACTTCGTAGTATAAATTGGGTCGGTTGAAGCTGGCGACGTGGATGTAGGGATTTCGCAGGGTTAGCTGCTGGATGATGTCTTGGCGGACGCGCTCGGTGGCGGTGGCGGTTAGTCCCATAATGGGTATGTCGGGATATCGATCGCGCACTCGTTGCATTTGCCTGTATTCTGGTCGAAAGTCGTGCCCCCATTCCGAAACGCAGTGGGCTTCGTCGATCGCAAATGCCGAAATTCCTAACTTATTTGCTACTATATCTAAAAACGGTAAAAATCTCTCGCCCAGCAACCGTTCGGGCGCAACGTAGAGCAATTTAATCTTACCTTCGAGAATCGCTGTTTGGCGCGATCGGGTTTCCTGAGAGCTCAAAGTGCTGTTGAGAAAAGTCGCCCCAATTCCATTATCCTGCAAAGCTTCCACCTGGTCTTGCATCAGAGCAATTAACGGCGAAACAACCACAGTCAATCCCGGTTTCAACAGTGCCGGTAATTGAAAACACAAAGACTTGCCACCGCCCGTCGGCATGACAATCATCATATCCCGTTTTTGTAAAGCAGCTTCGACAATTTCCTGCTGTCCCGGACGGAAAGAGTCATAGCCAAAAAAATGTTTAAGAGCTTGTTCCAGGGACAGTGGCACAGAAGATTTTGGCGGATTAGACGCTGACATTTGCAGTAGTTGGTTGTTGGCTTCTCAACTATTCTATGCCTTTTGAGCACAAATACAGTTACAATAATTGAGAATCTCAATTTAAGCAGAAAAACTGATGCCGAAAGCAATTTGGAATGGTGCCGTTTTGGCCGAGAGCGACAAGTGCGAAATTGTAGACAACAACTATTATTTCCCCGCCGATGCCATCAACCGTGAGTATTTCAAGGACAGCAGCACTCACACTACTTGCGGTTGGAAAGGTGTTGCTAGTTACTACAGTGTCGAAGTCGGCGGACAAGTTAATAAAGATGCTGCGTGGTACTATCCTACTCCGAAAGATGCTGCTAAAAATATTGCGGGGTATATTGCTTTTTGGAAAGGAGTTAAGGTAGAGGCTTAAAGCAGTTTTGAGTTAATCTAATCAGAACCCAACTTCTTGAACAAGTCTGGGTTCTGGGCCTTATTTCACTATTCTCAAGAACAGGCAAGATGCCTGTTCCACAAAGAGTGAATTTTATTGTATCTCCAAAATTAATCTTTTTCCCAAACGGCGACAGATTCCGAACCCAAACCACGGCGAACAACAATCGGTTCGCTTTGTGTCAAATCGAGAATTGTAGAAACTTGATATCCCGGATCGGAACCGTCATCGACAATCACATCTACTAACTTAGAAAAACAGTCAAAAAGTTCAGCTTTGCCAAAACTTTCTGCTTTTCCTGCTGGCACGGTTGCTGCACCTTCATCATCGGTGGTAATGTGAGCGGATGTTGAAATAATTGGATTTCCCAAGGCTTCCAACAGTGTAAAACAAAGCCGCTGGTCGGGAACGCGAATTCCAGTGGTTTTCCGTTTTGGGCTCATTACCAACCGTGGCACTAACTTGGTAGCGGGCAGCAGAAATGTATAAGGCCCCGGTATTAACCGCTTGATAATTCTGTATGCTTCATCGCTGACTGCAGCATAGTCGGTGATATTTGACAGAGAGGAACACAAGAACGTTAAAGGCTTATCATTGGATAGTTGCTTGATCTGCCTGACTCGTTCTACCGCAGACTTGGAGTTGAGATCGCAGCCGATCGCGTAAACTGTATCTGTCGGATAAAGCATCACTGCCCCATCTTTCAGAGATTTTTTGATTTTTTCGATTCGGTCTTTTTGGGGTGCAACTGGATGCACTTCGTAAATAGTTGCCATGTTAAGATATTGCAGGCTAAGTGGGCGATCGAAATATCGAGTGAAACAATCAATACAGAAAATTAATTGTTAATAATGAATAAAATAGCTTATTTTGACTGTCCAACCGGCATTGCTGGCGATATGTGCATCGGAGCTCTCATCCACGCTGGCGTTCCTTTAGACTACCTAATCGAAAAACTCAATTTGCTCGGCATTTCGACAGAGTACCAGTTGCGGACGGAATTAGTCCACCGGAATACTCAACAAGCAACTAAATTTTATGTAGATTTAGCTGCAGATTTGTGGTTAAAACCCAAAAATTCCGCTACGGAGATCGATCCCTCGGAAACGGAATCCCCGACTTTTGACGCCCGCCACCACCATCATCACGGGGAAGAACATTCTCACAGTCACGGCGAACCAGATGCCGAAATTAGCCACACTCATCACCGCAATTTGCCACAAATTGAGCAAATCATCGTCTCTGCAAAATTGCCTCCGCGCGTGGAAGCTTGGAGTTTGGCCGTATTTGGCAAATTAGCAGAGGCAGAAGGTGCCGTACACGGTATCCCCGCAAGCGAGGTTCACTTTCACGAGGTGGGGGCGACGGATGCAATTATTGATATTGTCGGTACTTGTTTGGGTTTGGATTGGTTGGATATTCAGGAGTTTTACTTTTCGGCGATGCCGACTGGTGGCGGTACGGTGAAGGCAGCCCACGGTAAGTTAGCGGTGCCGACGCCGGCGGTGATGCGGTTGTGGGAAACGCACCGAGTGCCGGTTTATAGCAATGGGATCGATCGCGAATTGTGCACTCCTACGGGAACTGCGATCGCCTGTACTCTAGCCGCTGCTTTCGGCCCGCCACCGTCGATGCAAATTCAGGCGATCGGTTTGGGTGCAGGTTCTCGAATGCTGGCAATTCCTAATATTTTGCGCCTCTGGATTGGGGATAAGGAAGAAGGAAGTTCGGCAACGAGCACTGTACAAGATTTAACGGATGTCAGAAAGAGGGAAGAAGGAAGTTCGGCAACGAGCACTGTACAAGATTTAACGGATGTCAGAAAGAGGGAAGAAGGAAGAGAGAAGTTTTTAAACAATTCCCCATTCCCGATGCCCAATGCCCAATTCCCAATGGCCAATTCCATAGAAACTATTACGGTATTGGAAACACAAATTGATGATTTGAGTCCGCAGGCGATCGGCTATGTTTTTGATGCTTTGTTTGCCGCCGGAGCTCTGGATGTTTTTACTGCCCCAATTGTGATGAAAAAGTCGCGCTTGGGGGTTTTGCTAACTGCGATTTGTCATCCCGAATTTCAGGATGCTTGCGAAGCAGTTATCTTTCGCGAAACTACTACTCTGGGAATTAGGCGATCGACTCAACAAAGAACGATTTTACACCGGGAAATCCAGACAGTTCAAACAGAATACGGCGAAGTGCAAATAAAAGTTGCGAAGTCTGGACAAACGATTGTTAATGTACAGCCGGAATACGAAGATTGCGCGGAAATTGCCAGACTTAAAAATATTAGCTGGCGGGAAGTTCACCGCTTGGCGCTGCAAAGTTGGTACGATCGCACTTAATCAATTACAGTGACTTACAAGAGGAATTTAGTCCCTGACGGGCTGACAACCCGTCAGACCCAGCAGGCTGGAGGAATATCTAAATCAGAGGAATCAAAGCCTCTGATATCGGTTTTGAGATGGCGAGATAAATTCAGCTTTTTCGTCAATTCAGACGTAGTTTAGTTTTTGGCTAATTAAACTAATATTTAAGCACACTAAGTACGGAAACCCCAAGAGTACCCGTCCCCATCACTCGGGGCAACCGCAGCAACCTTTTTCTTCAAGCTATTATAGAAACATACTTCATTCCCGATCGCATTATGGTTGCTTTACCAGATCGCCCATCGATGAGTGCAGAAGAATACCTGGCTTGGGAACCCACCCAAGAAGAACGCTACGAGTATTGGGATGGCGAAGTAATAGCTAAGATCGGCGGCACCCGCAATCACAATCGAATTTCAGGAAATTTCTTCAGAATCCTAGATGATGCCCTTGTCGATCGCCCTTGCGAACCTTACATCGCGGATGTCAAAGTCCAAGTGGAACCAGGACAAAAGTATTTTTATCCTGATGTTGTAGTAACTTGTGATGAGCATGATAACGATCCGCAATTAGTGCAATTTCCTTCCTTAATTATCGAAGTTTTATCGCCTTCCACAGAAGCAGCAGATCGCGGCATTGAATTTGCTAAATACCGCCAATTTTCAACACTGCGAGAGTATGTCTTGGTGCAAGTTGAACAGCCAGGAGTAGAGATATTTCGGCGCAATCAACAGGAGCAATGGGTTCTCTCCGAGTATGGTTTGGGCGATTCCTTGCAACTTGAATCGGTGACTCTAGAAATTGCGATCGCCGATTTATATCGCCAAGTACAATTTTCTTAAAAATTTCGCTGTTAAGGGATTTGATATTAATTATCCTAGGATTTTTGTTGATTATTTGAACGAACCGCGAAGACGCGTAGAGCGCGAATAAAGAACAGTATCTTATTCTTTCTCTTTCTTCGCCTCCGCGTGCCTCACGGTTCATTTAATCTTACTCCAGATTCGTAAAAACCAGGTTTCTGGGCCCCGATGCGTAAGTCAAATTTAAACTGAGATCTTGCACCATTCTCAATAAGCTTTTTATGAACAGGCAAGATGCCTGTTCCACAAAGAGGGAATTTTCTTGTGGAACAGGCATCTTGCCTGTTCTTGAGAATGGTGCAAGATGTGAGATTTAAACAAACTGACCCGTTGGAGTCGATCGCACGCGACGAATGCCAATCACCGACGGCATCGGCGAACGACGCCTGTCATTCTCAATATTACTCGGCCACAAACTGCCGCGAGAAACACTACGAGTCTGATTAAAAACAGCACCGTTTAAATCCAACATTTCAATTTGCCGACTCAGTACAGTACCATCATCGATCGGGCAATCTTCCCCCGGATGCTGCACCGCAAGCAACAGCGTATCTCCCACAAAAGTCGGCCCCGTCATTTCGCACCGATTCGGGCCGTAAGCAAACGGAATTACAGTTCCCGCATTCGGGCCGGAAGTCGGAATGTAAAACAGCCAATTGTTGCCGAAAACACCCGTAAAATCTGACACATTTCCAGTCTTGTTGTGGTCGATCGTCGTTGGCTTTCCAGCCGCACCCACATCAAAACCGTTATGCGTGCTAGTAGACATATCAGTGACGGCCCAAATGTTACCTTGAGCGTCAAAATCCAAATTGTCTGCACTAGCAAATCCAGACCCAGCTACCGAACCCGCTTCTCCACCTTGAGCCAAACGCTGCCAGCGGAACGTCAAACCTGCACCGTCTGGACTGTCTTCAATTATTTTGTAAAGTCCTCCCGACTGCTGAGTGCTGTTGACTGCGCTACCGTATTTAGCAACAGTAAAAATGCGAGAATCTGGATAACCGTCGCTTCCGGGTGCGGCGTCAGTATAAGCAATGAAAACTTCCTGAGTAGTAGGATTAACTTCCAAATCTTCTGGCCGCGCCGTCGGAGTGCCACCAATCAAATTAGCAGCTAAGAAAGCATCAACTAAAACCGCACCTTGGCTGCTGTAAAAATTAGCAAGAGTTTTATTTTGGTAGCCAGGAAGTGCTGTTGCTTCATTGGTTGTATCTACTACAAAAGAACCGCCGTCCTCGGTTTGACCAGCAATTCCGGCGCGTTTGGGCAAGCGAATATTTGCATCTCTTTGAGCTTTGCCAAAAGTTGCTAATTCTGCCTCGCCAACTTTAGAAGGACGCACCGGATTCGTCGGGGAATTCAATGTCAAGGGCAGCCATCTTCCAGTACCGTTGCGGTTATATTGGGCAACGTACAAAACGCCGTCTTCAAATAACCGGCTGTTGTTTTTATCTGCGGGATTTGTGACACTACCGTTGCTGACAAATTTCCAGGTGTGTCCGCCGCGTCGATCGTCCCCCATGTACACTACTAATCTGCGGCCTGCTGCGGCGCGAATCGCGACGTTTTCGTGGCGGAAACGACCTAAAGAAGTGTGTTTGCGGGGGCGGAAACTCGGATCTTGAGGATCGACTTCTACCATCCAGCCGTATTTTTCGCCGACTAAGCCGAATTCCTCACCGGTAGTGCCCTTGGCGTAGCTGGTTTGGCCGCCGTTGGGTTTGATGTTTTCCTGAACTCCCACGAAGAATAGTTCGCTACCTTGGAAGTTTTCTTCGGCGGAGAGGATTGTGCCCCAAGGGCTTGTGCCGCCGGAACAGTTGTAGGCTGTGCCGATGATGCGGTTGCCGAGCCCGTCGCTGTTGACTTGGGCGAAGACTTGGGTGGCAGCAGGGCCCGTGCCCGTGAGGTACTCGTTATCGCCTTGTCTGGTGCCCCAGGAAGTGACATCTTTGTATTTGTCGGCACGCTGGCTGTTGATGCCGAGGCCGGAAAGTCCGTGAATGCGTCGGTTGAGGGAGTCGCCGGCGATCGCCCCAAAGCGTCCGTTAGCTTGTTTGGTGATGCGAACGATCGAACCACCGAGATTGTACAGGAATTCGCCAAGGGTATCGCGATTCTTTACCGATAAGTCTATACCGAGGACGGCGCGATCCGTGGTTGGAAATGGTGCCAGATCAGACGGCGCTTCCGGCGTCACTTTCGACATCGGAAAACCTACATACTCGTGGTTAACCCAGAGATAGCCGTCGTCACTGCTGCCACGAAGGGGTAGGAAGGCGGTGTAGTCGTTGTTGTAGCCGAAATAGTCTGCCGGATTGGGAAAAACTCGATCGCCCCAGCGGAGAATCACATAACGTTCGTATTCCGGCGGCACAACCACATCGTCAACAACGTTGTAGCTGGTTAATTTAGTATTCTGCGAGGCCGCCATCACGGTTCCCTGTCCGTTTAAGCCCGTCGGCATAAAGCTGGACAATTCTTGATAAATTGGCAGCGGGTGGGGAAGTCTTAACGGAGTGAAAGATAGCGGCCCTATAACAGATTCCGCCGAGGTGGAATTGATGCCGAAAAGTGTTTGAGTTAGTTGAGGGGCAAGCACAGTGGTAGCTGCGCTGCTGCCGAAGAAAATTAGCAGTTGTCGGCGAGTTATTTTAGACATAAATTCCTTTTCAAACCAACATCCCTAATCAGATGATTCCGTATGAAAGTTTATCACTGTTAAATTAAGGGAAGTTAACCTGAAGGTTAATTAAAGTGGAATTATATTTGGGTTAATAATTGGTTATTGGTTGTTTGTTGTTTGCTACCAATTCCCAATTCCCGATGCCCGATTTCAATCATCTCGAAAACCCGGATCATTTTCTCGGGATGCCGATCGACTGGGCGCAGGTAAATTTATCACTTGCGAAAACCCAGAATTTGCGGGCGAGATATTGCCATCTCTGAATCCCAGCAGCAATTGAGCATCCGCAAAATATCTAGTCCACTGTTCGATTCTCGAATCTTTCTGCCAGTCGCGGCGGGATACTCTCGATCGCAAAACTGGAACCCTTTGTCGGCTGCGATCGGCTGTAATGATGATTGTAACTTCTGTTAATGCCGGATTTTCTTGAAACTCGCGGGCGATCGACTCTTTTGCTAAATCTTCCGCCTGCTGCACTAAACTCGCAAAAGATTGACTGCCGTCCGAATCTAAGGTAAGGTAGCGCTCTTTGGTTTCAGCCAAAGCTATCGATATACTTGCTGTTAAACTGATAATTGCTAGAATGACGGCCGACAATAAGCGTAGGTACAAATTCATTATTTTTGAAACTAAATCCTAACATTTGTCAATGATAGTTAATAAAATTTAACAGCCAGTTAAACTTAGATTAAAATAATATTTTGTGTTATCAGAATGCGCCAAAAATGCAGCCTTTAGGGGGAAATTTTCGCAAAAATACAACTTATAAGGGCGGGTTTAACCCGAAATCTTTTTAGGTATCAAAGGATATCGATAAACCCGCCCCGCCTTACTCTTCCCTTTTGCCTCTTCCCTCTTCCTTCTTCCCTCTTCCTTCTTCCCTCTTCCCTCTTCCTTCTTTATGAAATCAACAAAATGTGCGATCGCCCTCGGTAGCAACTTAGGCGACTCCCTCGCCACACTCAAAAGCGCGATCGTAACCCTCAACAACACCCCAGGAATAGCAGTAAAATCTCATTCAAGCTGGTATAAAACCGCCCCCGTTGGGCCGCCGCAACCCGATTACATCAACGCCTGTGCCATCCTAGAAGTGGCACTAGAACCCGAACAATTGCTAGCAACTTTATTAGAAATTGAAATAAAATTTAATCGAATTCGCAGAGAAAAATGGGGGCCAAGAACCCTCGACCTAGATTTGCTGCTGTACGACAATTTAATCTTAGAAACTCCGACACTGACTTTGCCTCATCCCCGGATGACCGAAAGAGCTTTTGTATTAGTACCTTTAGCAGAAATTGCCCCGGATTGGGTGCATCCGGTGACGAAAAGTGCGATCGTCCAACTGCTGCAAACCGCAGACTGTTGCGGAGTGCAAAAATTGCAACTGTAAAAATTGAGCAAAATTCACGGATAGTACCAGTTTCAAAAAAAATGCAACCGTAGGTAAGCTGCAAACAGTGATAGTTATCAGTCATTCCCCATCTAAAATCTAAAATCTAAAATCTAAAATCCTATGAGATCGCCTATGATGTCTTAAATCGGTGCACTCAAACATTATTCGCTTGTCGCTTATGTCGATCGGTCAAGAACTACCCCAACTCCTCAAACAACGCCTATTTTACCAAGGGCGCAAATTTAACTTTGACGTAGCTACCCTCCGCCTTCCCAACGGTTCCGAAGGCGAGTGGGAATGTATTCGCCACCCCGGCGGAGCACTGGCAGTTCCCGTCACCCCCGAAGGTAAACTTGTCTTGGTACGCCAATATCGCTTTGCCACAAAAGGGCGAATTTTAGAATTTCCCGCTGGTACGGTAGAAATCAATGAAAGCCCCGCCGAAACTATCAAACGCGAAATCGAAGAAGAAACCGGATATCGCGCCGGAAAATGGCGGAAATTAGGGCAATTTTTTCTCGCCCCCGGTTATTCCGACGAAATCATTTATGCTTTCTTAGCCCAAGATTTGGAAAAACTGGAAAAGCCGCCCGCACAAGACGATGATGAAGACATTGAAACAGTTTTATTCACCCCGGAAGAATTAGAGAAAGCTATCTTAGCTGGGGAGCCCATTGATGCAAAATCTATTTCTAGCTTTTTCTTGGCACGTCCATTTTTGACTTAAATAGGACTGACGAAAAAACCCGGTTTCTTATAAAAATCGTGCATCAAACCGATAAATCTTAACTTAGAAACCGGGTTTTTGATCCCGCGTTTGTCCAGGAATGTAAAATCTAAAATCTAAAATCTAAAATCTAAAATCTAAAATCTAATGTCCGATCTAATTTTATTTTGGCATCGCCGCGACTTGCGTATTTCTGACAACATCGGACTGGCAGCAGCGCGCCAGCAAAGCCCGAAAGTAGTCGGTATTTTTTGCCTCGATCGCAATATCCTAAATCGGGATGACGTAGCGCCAGCTAGAGTCACCTACATGATCGGCTGCTTGCAAAAACTCTCCGCGCGTTACAGGGAAGCAGGCAGCCAATTGCTGATCATTCAAGATGACCCGATTCTAGGAATACCGAAATTAGCAACAGCTATAAATGCTCAAGCAGTATTTTGGAACTGGGATGTAGAACCCTATGCAAAACAGCGCGATCTATCCATATCAAACGCCCTTCAACAAGCAGGAATTCAAGTTCAAAATTTCTGGGATCAAGTCTTGCACGCCCCTGATGAAATTCGCAGCGGTACAAAGACTCCCTACACAGTTTATACACCATTTTGGAAAAAATGGAATAGTAAACCCAAAGCCCAACCAGTAGAGACACTGCCGATAACTTATCTGGAATTAATGACCGGATTAACCGCCGAAGAACAAGCAATCGCAAACGAAGCAGGTGCAATGGAAACAGTGCCAACAGCCTCTAGTTTGGGATTTATTTGGGAAAATCCATTAGTAATAGAACCCGGAGAAGATGCAGCGCAACAAAAATTAGAAGAATTTTGCGATCGGGCAATTTACCAATATCAAGAACAGCGCAATCTCCCCGCCATTAACGGCACATCCCAACTCAGTGCAGCCCTCAAATTTGGTGCAATAGGCATCCGCACTGTTTGGCAAGCTACCCAGATAGTAATGGACACTTGCCGCAGCGAAGAAGCGTCTACAAGCATCCAAACTTGGCAACAGGAAATAGCGTGGCGGGAATTTTACCAACACGCCATGTATAATTTCCCAGAATTAGCAGACGGCCCCTACCGTCAAGCATTCAAAGACTTTCCTTGGGAGAACGATGAAAAACTCTTTCAAGCTTGGTGTAAAGGCAAAACTGGCTATCCTATTATTGACGCGGCAATGCGGCAGTTAAATCAGACAGGTTGGATGCACAATCGCTGCCGCATGATAGTCGCCAGTTTCCTCACCAAAGATTTAATTATTAACTGGCAGTGGGGCGAAAAATACTTCATGCAAAAATTGATTGACGGCGACCTTTCTGCTAACAACGGTGGCTGGCAGTGGAGTGCATCTAGCGGCATGGACCCGAAACCTTTGCGAATATTCAATCCGGCGAGTCAAGCTCAGAAATTTGACCCGGAAGGCGAATATATTCGGCACTGGGTTCCAGAATTGCGTCGCGTTGATACGAAAGTTTTGCTAACAGGAAATCTTTCGCCTTTAGAACGCAGACTTCTTCATTATCCCTCTCCAATCGTAGACCACAACGAGCAGCAGCGCAAGTTTAAGGAACTTTACAACCAGCAAAAAAACGCAGATTAGACTTCTCGATTTTTGGCGCTATTTATCAGTCAGGGGCGCACTGCACACTCTAAAGTTACAAGATTGCATCAGTTATAATAAAGTTAAATAAATCGGAGGTTGAGATGGTAACGCTGCAATTAAGGCAAATCAGTGTACCCCCAGGGCAGAGAGTGCTGTTCCATGATGTCAACTGGCAAGAATTTGAGGCAATCTTAGAAGAGCTAGGAGAACACCGTGCCTCTAGAATAGCTTACAGTCAAGGAACTTTGGAGATTAGGATGCCACTACCAGAACATGAGAAAGCTAAAATCATTATTGGCTATTTAGTGAAAATTCTGTTTGAGGAACTAGAAATCGACTTTGAACCATTTGGCTCGACGACTTTTAAGCGAAAAAGTATGTTACAAGGAATTGAACCTGATGAATGTTTTTACATTCAGAATTATGCTCTAATGATTGGGAAAAAGCGCATCGACTTAAGTGTCGATCCGCCGCCGGATTTAGCAATTGAAGTGGATCTAACTTCCCAAACTCAACTGGACGCTTACGAGGCGCTGGGAGTGCCGGAAATTTGGCGCTATGAAAATAACAAGCTTCAGATTAATGTGCTTCAAGATGGGAAATATGTTGAATCTGAAATTAGTCCTACTTTTCCCAATCTGCCAATTATTGAAGCTATTTCTCAATATTGCGAAGAAAGTCAAACAGCGGGCACGAGTCAAACTCTCAGATTGTTTAGGAAGTGGGTTAAAAACCAAATACAAAATTGATATGAAATCCCTATTCCCCGCACTGGCTGTCAGAACTCCGGCTTATTTACGATCGCCAAAAAGCCATTTTCTGACAGCAAGCGTCCTAATTCCGTTGTATTTTTAATTTCGCTTTTGGGAAATAGAGAGAGAGTAAGGGTGTTGACCTTGAGATCGATCGCCCACAAAAATAACATAAGTCCCCTTGTCCCCATAACCGGAAAATTCTACATTCCCCGCAGCAGCATTCGCCGGCAGGACGCAGAAACGCCCCCTCGGCCCCTGAATCATCAAACTCGGAGCTCCAGCGGTTTGTACTGCAATCCGCCAGTAAGGCAAATCCTGCGTTACTTCAATGACGTGGTTCGGTGCTTGGGACACAAAACCGCAGTCGCCGCTATTGTTCGGGCCGCCGGAAACTCCTGAAACTCCCAGCGGTTCGGGAAATCCCGGAGCAATTTGTAGCGGTTGGCTCCGAAGGGCACCGGCATCCGCTAAAATCATTGCCAAGGCTAGGGTCACGATCGAGCTAAACCACAGTTTGCCGCGATCGCCCGGATAATTGATCTTCATGTTTCCTCACACAATGGCATTTAGTTCTAGTTCTTTGACGGTAGGGGATAATGGCGGTTCCAAACACATTAATCTAAAATAGCTTCGGAATTTTTTTATGAATCCTCAAAATAACTTCAATTGGCAGCAAGCGTTCGGAGAACTAAAAGCTAAAGTAGAACGATCGCCACTCATCACACAAAATTCAGACAGCTATCAAGCCGTCGGAACCTTCTACAATCAATTACTGGACAAGTTTCAAAGACTCCCCAAACCGGGGCAAGTGGCAGCCTTTGCCGTCGGAGCGATAATTGTCCTGACAGTCTTCAATAGCGTCGTACAGCTAATTTCAGCGCTGATGACTCTTGCCGTTCTGGGAGTGCTAATCTACATAGCGTATAAATTGGCAATTTCCCCTCAGTCCTCAAATACTAACGACAAATAATAGGAATTTCTAAATATGGCTAACCCCACCGCGCCCAGCGGCATCAATCAACCCGATCCGTCTTGGCAAACACAATCCAAGCAAATGCCACTGCTGGTTCGCAGATGCGGCGCTTGGGCAGTGGAAATTTCGTTAATTGCGGCCAGCGCCCTCGTTCCCTTCAGTATCGGGGCATTGGTCAACCAGGAATCTCAAACCGTGCCGCTCAATTCCTCAGTAGCAGCAGCATCCGAAACCGTCGCCCGTACTTTGGGCATACCCGTGCGCGATCGCAGCCCCAGAGTCGCACCCCTAACTAATCTATTCTGGTCAGGGGCACTGCTGGCACCGGCAGTTTTAGCGGGGTGGCAACTGTTTTTGCTCGCCAGAACTGGTCAAACTATCCCCAAACGGTGGTTCGGTGTCAAAGTTGTCACAGCGTCGGGCACTCCTCCGGGTTTTGGGCAAGTGCTAATTCGCGAAAGTTTGGGGCGCTGGGGAGTGCCTCTGGGCGTCGCTTACGGCATTTGGCGCTTGAGCGGTGCGTTTCCTGATTTGCTGATTTTAGGGGGGCTGAGCGGCTTGGCAGTGATCGCAGACGGCGCTTTGGCATTGCGCTACAAACGGCAATCAGGACACGATCGCCTCGCGAATACTTTGGTCGTCAACGCTCTATCGAATCAACTGTCTGCCAATCCTGTCAAGAGTCAAGATTGGACGGAGGAAGACGCGCAGATTGCGGCTTTGGTTGTGACTCCACAAAGCGGCCTGAAAGCAAATGCCAGTTTGTGGAATTGGATGCGCCAACATCCAGGCACAACTTTAGTGATAGTTACCATCGGCAGCGCGGGATTGATTTTAACTTTGTTTGTCGGCACTCTCATCTACACTCAAAGTCAAGCAAATATGCGGGATTCTCGGCAGCGGAATGACGAATTATTTGTGGCTTTAGTGAGTAAATTGTCTCCGACTTCGGCTAACGGAACATCCGGGAGGCGATCGGCAATTTTGGCTTTGGGCGCCGTGGAAGACTCCCGCGCCGTACCCCTGCTAGCGGATTTGCTAGCTCAAGAAGACAACCGCCCGATGTTGGACGCGATCCAGCAAGCTTTAGTCAGTAGCGGGCCCAAAGCTTTGCCTGAGTTGCAGCGGTTGAATCAAGCCCTCAGCAACGACCTCGATTCCCTGCGCTTTGGCGGCAAGGCCCCGGAACGCGAATTAGCCGCCGCCCGCCAGCGAACAGTACAAAGGGCGATCGGCAAAATTCTCACAGTGTATAGCAGCCAGCTCAACGGTGTCGATCTCAGCCGCACGGATTTAGCTCAAAGTCCTGCGGGCCCGTCTCAGTTTACTTTAGTATTAAACAAAGTTGACTTATCGGGAATTAAGCTGAGAAACGCCAATTTAACCAATGCCAGCTTGCAGGGAACTCGCTTTTACGGCACAGGCGAAGACAGGCGTCCGGGTACATTTGACGATTGGATTTCTGACTTGAGCGGCGCTAATTTGGAAGGAGTAAATTTGGTCGGGGCGTCTTTGAACAGTGCTGTAATGAACCGCACTACTTTTGTGCGCGCTGTCATGAACAAAGCTAATTTGTCAAACGGCAATTTGAATTCAGCTAATTTCAGCAGTGCTATTTTAATTGGAGCGAATTTGCAGGAAGCACTGTTAAAAAATGCAAGTTTTACCGGAGCAGATATAGGAAGCGCGAATTTGTCGCGAGCAGATTTGTCAGGTGCGCGTTTGGGCAAAGTGAAGGCTCAAGGCGCTCAGTTGTCCTTGACAAATTTGTCTAAATCGGAATGGCAAGGTGCTGATTTGTCCGGTGCTGATTTGAGCGGCGCAAACTTACAAAATGCCGATTTGACTTCGACTAAACTCACCAACGTAAATTTCAAAGATGCTCGGTTGCAAGATGCGAATTTGCGGAATGCGGAGGTGAGTTCGGTTGATTTTAGGGGCGCGAATTTAGCGGGAGCGAATTTTAAAGGCGCTGTGTTTCTGGGGAAAACAGCTTCGGATCAATTTATTCAAAATCCGACTGGTAGTAAATCCGGTCGATTCCAAGGAGTTGATTTTGGGGAGGCTAAGAATTTAGATAAAAGTCAAATTGCTTACATTTGTTTGCAGGGGGGGATTCATCCGAAGTGCCCGCAGAAGAAGTAAGGATGGGTTGTTAACGAGTAGGGTAATACAGTTGATCAAAGAACAGGTATGGTAATTATGAGCGTTAAGCGAATCATTTATCTCATCCTAGCAATTCTGGGCCTTGTACTGCCTTGGTACTATAAGTTTTGTAGGGCTGTACATACTTCTGGGTGTGCTTGTTTCGTTTTCATGTGCTTTCCCGCTTTTCTTGTTTGTGCGGGAAACCAAGCTGGAAAAATCCAGCGAAGTCTCAAGTTGAAAATTTGTTTAACCGATTAGTGCCGCGCAGCACAATAATTCGGTGCAGGCGATCGAGTATTATATAATTTCCCGTAAAATCACCGTTATAGGTTTGTAGTGACGACGGAAATCCTCAGAATTTTATGAGGATTAAAGTCCTCACTACAAATTAACGTGATTGTTGTCGTTCGATGGGACATAATATTAATAGCAATTTCACTCATTTCTTGCTTAACTTTTGTGTTAAGTTTTGTTCCACGGGCCAAACCTACTACTGCATTGTTTATTGATAGTCCTGGACGCACGGGTGGTCAGAAACCTGGTTTTTTTGCCGAAAGACGCGTTACAGACCCCAGAACAGGGCAAAAAACGCGGTTATGAAGGTTTTGATGCGTCCAGGACTAATTGAAATTGCTATTACGCAATAGCATCCGAAGTGACAAGATTCTCGAATTGCGCCAATAGCATTCCATCAGCATTATTTGCCACTCCAAAAATTCTAGGTAACTGACCTGTTTCAACGAGAACTTGTCTCACTTCTCGGTTAGATACATCGGCTAGATTTTTGTTATTTAGAAGGGCATTAATCGCAGCGATACCGACACCTTGACCAACTGCGACGTTGAATTCAACAATTCTGCCTGCAGAACAGGCCAACCCTTCAAATCCCGAACACGGACTGACCACTGCCAGGTTAGGAACGTTTTTAATTAATGCGTGGCGGATGCCAATATTGAAGGTAGGCTTTGTAAAAGCCATACTTTTAAACCATCCTAGACTGTTTGCTTTCTCCTCAATACCCTGGATGCCTCCACGTATATCAAAATAATAGCTAAATGTTCCTAGTGCCTCATTAGCTGGTACGCCACCTAACAGCATTTGTGTGCCAGTTAAAGGTTCTACAACTCCCGTCACATTGCCGGCGTGTCTGATATAAAGTTCTGAGGCAGAAGTAACAGAAGTAGCCCCCAAACTCCTCAGCCAAGCTGCAAGAAATAATATCTCGTTTTGCATATTAGCCGTGGGTTTGCTCCCGTTTCTCGCTAAGGCTTCCGCTTCGCTGGCGGTGACTGCAAATAAAAGCGCATTCCACGAAAGTCTTTCATTGGGAAGTATTGCTATATTTCCCAGATCTAACATTATGCCGGTTTCAGGAAAAGATAGCTTTATTCCTCTAAAGGAGTGGTAAGCTACAGACAGAGCCGGCGAGCGAACATCGATGTAATCTTTTCCCGCCCACAGAGTTTTGAGATTGCCTCTAGTGTCGATCATTTCCCGCCGGAGTTTTTCTGCTAGTTGGGCATCCTTGCCGGCAGCGTGCAGCAAAAAATTTTGAGCCTCTGAATCGGCCAGGTTTGTGAAGCGTTTTAGATAAATGTAATCGAATTCTTTCAGTGCTCTTGCACTGAGTCCTTGAGTTTCAAAAACGAGGGTGACTGGAAGTTCTGAGTTAGGCAGACCGAATGTTTCAAATCCCTGCAGCTTTCTCACGCCGGCAGCTTGAGCTAATTCGGCATTGACAGTGGCATCAATAAATTGCTTGCCGGCATAAACTGTGCCTCTAGAGGTGGTTATACTGGCAATTTTTTGGCGTTCTTTATTGACTGATTGAATTTCTACTTTGCTGAGGATATCGACTCCAGCTTGTAACAGCATTTCTTTCAGGGCTGCACTGGCTTTGCCGGAATCAAGTGCAATTGTCGTAACACCGGATTTTTGCAGGAATTCTTTATAGATTGCCGGCGGTGAACCAAAGGTATCTAAATTTAAAGATTGTTTAAGTTCTTGACTAATCTGACTTCTATCTAAATAAGCAAGACCGCCTCTGACTAAATGCCCGCCAATTCCTTCTTGCAAGTTTCCTTTAGACATCAGCAAAACTCGCGGATAGCGCTTTGTCCGGCGACGATATTCTCTGGCTGCAGAGATAACAGCTAGAACTCCTGGAACTTCATCACCAAAGCCGATGACATCGTAATAACGGATATCCATGACCATTATTTAATAACCTCTTTTTGCGATAAATATTCACACATTGCTTTCCGCAGCAACCGGGTTGTTTCCGAAAAATCCTCCGTTGATGGCGATCGATCTCGGTGGAAAAACCCGGTTTCTGAGCGTCTAGAGTCGGTCAGTCTGGTACTCTCCACTGCCATCAGCTCAGATTATCAGGATCTATCCCCAACTCCCGCAATCGCTGAGCTAGTCGATCGGAACGTTCCGCCAGTCGATCGGCGCGCTGGGATTCCTGTTGGGCGCGCTGGGATTCCTGTTGGGCGCGCTGGGATTCCTGTTGGGCGAGTTGCGCTGATTCTTTCACCTGTTCTTCAGGAGTCAGATAACGTTTTCCCTCAGCATCATACCAATACAACCACTCCCTTGTCACCCCAGAATAATTTCCCCTTTCACAACCAATTCCCAAACCAATTTCTGGCATCCAAACTGGATGCCCTGGCTGTAACTCATACTTGCCCTTGACTAACTTATGCACTTCCAAACGGGGTTTACGGCGGCGGCGAGAAGAATAAATGACATAGTAAAGTATGCCTAAACTTTGATATTCTTCCAATTTGGCGGTATATTCTTGGCCATAAGTCGTTTCACCGACTTCGAGGACAAAAGTTGGTATGACATTTTCATCCCACAATAGGTAACTGGGACGCAATTCTTCATGGTAAAACCGTTCTATATCTAAACTTAAGAAAGCATCTGGCACGATGGCTGGTTGGTCTGAGTCCTGGTAAATACCCATCTGTATAGCAAAAAACCAGTCCATGCGTTCTGCCCAAATTATGAGCAATATTGCTTTTAGCAATCCTGTTATTAGTTCTTGCAGTTCGCGATCCACAGATGTTTGATATAAGTTTGGTCGTTCTTCGGCTGAGGGTGAATTCGTCGGAAAGTTGTAATCTAACATGGTGGCTTTTATCAAAACTTATTCAGATTATAACTTTGATATTAGACTACTATTGTGGCAAGAAAATGCGGAGCAAACACGGCGGGATTGCCCCCAGGAAATACTAAATATCAGGCAATCAATTCAGATTATCAGGATCTATCCCCAACTCTCGCAATCGTTCAGCTAATCGATCGGAACGTTCCGCCAGTCGATCGGCGCGCTGGGATTCCTGTTGGGCGCGCTGCGATTCCTGTTGTGCACGTTGGGATTCCTGTTGTGCACGTTGGGATTCCTGTTGTGCACGTTGGGATTCCTGTTGGAGGCGTTGCGCTGATTCCTTAACCTGTTCTTCAGGAGTCAAATAACGTTTTCCCTCAGCATCGTACCAATACAACCATTCCCTTGTAACCCCAGAATAATTGCCCCTTTCACAACCAATTCCCAAACCAATTTCTGGCATCCAAACTATATTTTCTGGCTGTAATTCATACTTGCCATTGACTAACTTATGTACTTCCAAATGGGGGTGATCGCGGCGCTTGGAAGCATAAATGACGTAATACAGTACACCTAAACGTTGATATTCTTCCAACTTATCTGTGTATTCTTGTCGATAAGTCGGGGAAACGACTTCGAGGACAAAAATTGGCATCACCTTTTCTTCCCACACTGCGTAACTGGGACGCAATTCTTCCCTAGAAAACCGTTGCACACCTAAACTCAAGAAGGCATCTGGCACAATAGCTGGTTTCTTAGGGTGATGGTAAAGTCCCATATCTATGCCAAAAAACCAGTCCATGCGTTCTGCCCAAATTATGAGCAATATTGCTTTTAGCAATCCTGGGATTAATTCTTGCAGTTCGTTATCCACTGGTGTTTCATCTGAGTCTGGTAGTTCGTCGGCTGAGGGCCAGTGCGTCGGAAAGTTGTAATCTAACATGGCGGCTTTTCTCAAAACTCACTAATATTATAGCGTTTACTTGTTTTGTGTTTTTTGGGAATTTGGTTAAGATTTTGACGAACCGCGAAGGCGCGAAGACGCGAAGGAAGAGAAGGAAGAGAAGGAAGAGAAGGAAGAGAAGGGAGAAGATAGGTAATCTTGACTTACTTAATCTGAATGAATTTTTGTAAAATATTTGCTGAGAGTTGCGCGATCGACTATACTAAGCTAATCATTCGGTTCTAATGGGGAGCAGCCATTAGAGGAAACGGGGAAAGTTCGGTGTAAGTCCGGCGCTGTCCCGCAACTGTAATGAAAGCCATGTCGCTTTCTGAGTCAGGATGCCCGCCGATGTGTTTGTTTACTTAGTCTCATCTGCGAGGTTCAGCGTGAAGGCCAGAAATCGGAAATTAGTCAGCCTGGGATTGATGGCTGGCTTAAGTTGTTATATTGTCCTAGCATCGGCAACGCCCGCTGCAGCTATGCACATTTCGGAAGGTTTTTTGCCGGTGCAATGGGCGGCGTTTTGGTGGATAGTGGCGTTACCTTTTTTTCTAGTCGGTTTGCGATCGATCGCCCGAATTACAAAAGAACACCCGGAACTTAAACTGCTGTTAGCTTTGGCGGGTGCGTTTACTTTTGTGCTTTCTGCTTTAAAAATTCCTTCGGTAACGGGTAGTTGTTCTCACCCGACGGGTACTGGTTTGGGTGCGATTTTGTTCGGCCCTTCGGTGATGGCTGTACTCGGCGCTTTAGTGCTGCTTTTTCAATCGGTTTTGTTGGCCCACGGCGGCTTGACAACCCTGGGAGCAAATATGTTTTCGATGGCAATTGTTGGCCCTTTTGCTGCGTATTTTGTCTATCATTTGCTATTGCGAACTGGTAGTCAGCGGGCGGCAATTTTTTGTGCTGCGGCTTTGGCCGATTTGCTGACTTATGTGATGACTTCGATTCAATTAGCATTGGCTTTTCCCGCAGCAAGCGGCGGTTTTATGGCTTCGTTTATTAAGTTTGCTAGCATCTTTGCTATTACTCAAGTACCCCTGGCGATTAGTGAGGGATTGCTGACTGTATTAGTCTGGAATTGGCTACATTCCTACGGAAAGCCGGAGTTGGAAACTTTGAAATTATTGAGACAGGAGTCATAAAGTCGTGAATCAAAAGCCTACAAAAAATCAGCAAGCTACCGCGCGACAAAATTGGTTATTGGTTGGTGCTGTGGTGGTTCTTGCTGTTATTCCTCTGGTATTTGTGCGGGGTGAATACGGCGGCGCTGATGGCCAAGCTGAAAAAGCAATTAGCGAAATTGAACCAAGCTATGAACCTTGGTTCAATCACTTCTTTGAACCGGCAAGTGGCGAAATTGAAAGTTTGCTGTTTGCGTCTCAAGCGGCGATGGGGGCTGGCGTAATTGGCTACGTCATTGGGTTGTATAAAGGCCGATCGCAATCTCAACAACAATCTGACAACAAAACCTTGGAATGAACCATCAAATTGATAGTCTGGCTTATACAAATCGCTTGCGTGGTTTGCCGCCATCTCACAAACTATCATTTGCGATCGCCCTTTTAATCCTGTCTCTAGTTTCCCATGCAGCGGTGCAGTTGTCGATCGGCCTATGGTTGACAATCTGGATCGTTGTTTATGCGGGAATTCCGGCGAAACTCTATCTACGGTTGCTTTGGCTACCGCTGGTGTTTTTGCTGACGAGTTTGCCTGCGTTGGCGATGGGTGCGGTTGCGGGCGATCGAATCCAGGAAATTCAGTGGGATATTTGGCAAGGTTGGGGAATTAGCCTCGGCACTTTTTATATCTATGTGAGTCGCACTGGAATATACCAAGTGAGCTTGCTATTTGCCCGCGCCTTCGCATCCACAAGCTGTATGTATTTCATCCTGTTGACGGTGCCATTCACCGAAATCTTGCAAATTCTCCGCAAATTAAGGTGTCCAGAGTTAGTCACAGAACTGCTATTACTAATGTACCGCTTTATTTTTAGCTTATTGGCGATCGCCGACGAACTTTGGACAGCCCAAAACTCCCGCTGCGGCTATCGCACTTGGAAATTAGGAATGCACAGTTTAAGCATTTTAATCGGACAATTGTTGCAGCGAACCTTAGTAAACTACCGTCAAGTTTCCCTGAGTTTAGCATCGCGCGGCTTTAATGGAGAACTGCGCGTTTGGAATTCTTATCCTTATAAACCTTCGCGAAGATATACATTTGAAGCAGTGTTTGGCTGCACGGTTTTAACCCTGTTAAGTATTTTAAGAACAATCGGCGGTTGAAACCGCGTCTATACAGAATCGGCGGTTAAAACCGCGTCTATACAGAATCGGCGGTTGAAACCGCGTCTATACAGACAAAACCTGCCTCCGCAGGTTAAAGAATCGGCGGTTAAAACCATCTTATTTTCTTCAGTCCGCGGAGGCGGACATTGTTTGTGTAGACGCGGTTTCAACCGCCGTCTCATCTCGGACATTGTTTGTGTAGACGCGGTTTCAACCGCCGTCTCATCTCGGACATTGTTTGTGTAAACGCGGTTTCAACCGCCGTCTCATCTCGAACATCGTTTGTATAAACGTGGTTTCAACCGTACCTCCTATCTTTCTTGAGTCCGCGGAGGCGGACATCGTTTGTGTAGACGCGGTTTCAACCGCCGTCTCATCTTTGTGACAAAACCATAATATGACTTTTATGAACTCAATTAATGAATTTTATGAATTGACCTTACAAGAAACCTATTGAATAATAGCAATCAATAGCTACTCAGTAGGAATAATATCATGAACAAACAGCAATTAAAAAAAATAACTTATTTCCTCACCATATTATTCACCGTATTTCTGGTCACAGTCACTCATGCAGCCGCCCAACAACTACCATTTTACTGGGAGAATATCAACGTCCTAATCGACGTTCAGACAAACGGAGATATGTTAGTCACAGAAACCCAAAAATATGTATTCACAGAAGACTACAACACTGAACGATATCGCTATATTCCTTTAGATAAAGTCGATGAAATCAAAGATGTCACCGTTGCCGAAAACAATCAAACCATTGCCAGTAGCACCGGGATTGAAAACAATCAACTTTGGATTCGCTGGCAACATCAATTAAAAGCGCCAGAATCACATACTTTTGTTATCAAATATCGCGTACTAGGCGGATTGCAGCTAGATGGCGAGAATACTCAAGTTTATTGGAAAGCCATTGCAGCAGATCGTAAAGCCCCGATTAATGCTGCAAAGGTTAGGGTGCAATTACCAGAATCTTTGTCAGGTAAAGTTCTCTCATTTACGAATTTTGGTACGCCAGCCACCCGCCGTCAAGTAGATGCTAAAACATTTGAATTTGTGGCAAGTCAGCCTGTTCTACCCCAACAAGAATTAGAAGTGCAAATCGCATTTCCCCAGGCAATTCTGAATATACCTCAACCTGGTTGGCAACAAATTGGCAATCAATTTCAATCTTCTTCGGGAGGAGGAAACCAAGAGATACTACCAGAGATAATACCAAATTTTAATCGAATATATTTGGTGGCCAGCGCTCTAGCGATTATCATATACATTGCGGTAATAATTATCCAACCCATTGCAAAGCGATGGTGTCCTGAGTGCAAAACGTTCAAGGTGAGACGGACTTATAACGTTTTGTTGAAGCCTACATATACCAGTGCAGGAAAGCAGGAAGTTAACTGCAAATGTCGAAACTGCTCTTACCCTGTCTCTTATACACATCTCCGAGCCCACGAGACTAAGGCGAATCTCGTATGCCGTCTTCTGCTTGAA
>ENA-ORBV01000628-ORBV01000628.1-microbial-mat-metagenome-genome-assembly--contig:-NODE-628-length-80433-cov-11.614889_pt1 | contig 80433 bp, 54 predicted proteins | sample MGYA00237777_ERZ505514 | MGnify/ENA primary metagenome ERZ505514 (study PRJEB26160, sample SAMN06269048) | microbial mat metagenome | isolation source: Oligotrophic lake microbial mat | place...
CATGGCAAATAGATTTTTGCTTGAAAGGTACCAAGTCAACCCATTTTACCTCCCGTTTTAATGCGTCTGCCCTGCCCCTTATTCCAGCACCGTTCCTTAGGCGACTCCTCTTTTGAGGCGAACAGCGGCGCTATATATAGACCTGCGGTATGCACATAAAAGAGACGTTTTACAGCACATACATCATGGTATCCCCTTGGATCACTTTTTGCCGCCTCTCCAGGCCTCCTTCATCGATTTTCTGCGTTATTTTAAAGTTTCATCATCATCGGTACTAATAGAAATCTAGGTGGTCTTGTGTTTTATGGTTTTCATCTGTATGATATCAACTAAAAAAGCAAATGCCATTGAAAAATAAATATATCCTTTTGGTATTTCAAAACTAAATCCTTCGGCTAATAGAGAAATACCAATCATCATCAAAAAGCATAATGCCAATATTTTAAACGATGGATGTTTTCGAATGAATTCACTTATTGGTTTAGAAGCAATAAGCATAATTATTACAGTTACTATCACTGCAGTGTACATTACCCAAAGTTCCTGAACCATTCCTACTGCGGTAATGATGGAGTCAACAGAAAATACTAAATCTAAAATAATAACCTCTGTCAGCAATTTGCCAAAGCTCACCACTTTTGCAGAGGATACATTTTCGGTATTTACATTTTCTGTTTTTAGATAGATTTCTTTCGTGCTCTTATAAATTAAAAAAAGTCCGCCAAGTATCAAAATTAATCCCTTCCCTGAAAAATCAGTTTCGAATATATTGAATAAAGTTTGGTCTAGTTTTAATATCCATGAAATAATCGCTAATAAACATAGTCTCATCGCCATTGCTAAGCCAATACCCCAATTACGAAGTTTATTTCTCTTCTCTTCTGGTAGTTTGTCAGCCAAAATCGAAATGAAAATAATATTGTCAATGCCTAGAATTACTTCCAATGCGATCAAGGAAAGTAGCGGAATTATTGAGTCAATCATGTTATTTCTGTCTGTTAATTATTTTTCGTTTATCGTCCTCCAGGCTTGACACCTGACGGGCGCATATATGTCCGCGCCGCACGTTGAGCTTTGCGGGCGGGCTTTGTGCGGCATGGACGTATTGCTTTGTTAGCGGCGTTTGTATTCCGGCAAAGAGAACCGCTTATTCCGCCACAAAGTTAACCCGTCTAACTTTCACACTATAACACTTTCCCTCTTTTCATCCATTTGTTCCATCCTCATTCAGGGAAAATCCAATCTCCTTCAAAAAAAATTTCGATTCCTTTTTTAGTTCGGAATACTACCTATCTTTGCTTTCGATAACAAATTAGGATTACTAACCAATATTTTCATCTTCAAAAATTCGACGTATCATGTCAGATCACATTCCTGGCTACGCCTACGGGCAAGTGGCAACCTCACCAGTCAGCCTCGCAGACCTTGACCTCCTGAAAAAAACCCTTCTTTTTACGGATGAAGATGTGGAAAGCCTTCGTCTGGCAGGGGATGTCCTCTCAGGTCAGACAGACGAAATCCTCGACCTCTGGTATGGATATGTGGGAGGAAACGCTCACCTACTCTATTATTTCACGCACGATGGGCAACCCAATATGGATTACCTTGGTGCTGTCCGCAGGCGGTTTGGGCAATGGATACTCGACATATGCCAACGTGACTACGACCAAGACTGGCTCAACTACCAGCACGAAATCGCCTTGCGCCACCACAGCACAAAAAAGAACAAAACAGACGGCGTGGACGCAGAACCCATCATCCACTTCCGCTATTTAGTGGCGTTCATTTTCCCCATAACTTTCACCATCAAAGGTTTTTTGGCGAAGCAAGGACACACCTCCGAACAGGTGGAAGTGATGTATGCCGCATGGTTCAAAGCCGTCACCTTGACTGCCTTACTTTGGTGTCACCCCTACATTAAAGAAGGCGAGTTCTAAATCTTGTAACAATGAAAAACAAAGGTTTGCTTCAAAAATTTGGTCTGGCAGGATTCGCTTTTTTCCTAATTAAAGGTTTGCTGTGGCTTATGGTCGGTGGGGCGGCATTTTGCGGGCTATCATCTAAAAATGACTCAACTATGCAACTGAAAGTATCCGTTTACGATACTTACGTTCCCAAAATTCAGGGCGGCGTAATGCACTTCGACATCCTCGTGGATGCCAACGAAAAGGACTTGGAAAAAATCTACGGCTACGGCAGTCAGTATTTAAAATCCAAAGGGCAAGAAGGGCAGCCGCTCACTTCTAAGCAATGTCGGTTCTGCCACATCGAAAATGCCAAAGGGGATATGGAAGATTCCATCTTGGCAAAAGGCTACTACATCATTGAGATGGAGGGCTGCAATTAAATTTTTAACAAAATAATTAGGATTGCTAATTTTACGGGGCGGCAACCCAAAGCCGCCCCATATTTTTGCCTATGAACGGAAGTGCATTCGACCCGAACGCCCAAATTGGTAGTGCCGATTTCAAAATCATTGCATCGCTAGAGCGTCTTGGCGAGGGATTCAGGGTTTTGCTCTGGGGAAAAGCAAAAGTATTGGGCATCAGCCCGATTCAAATTCAGATTTTGATTTTTGTACAGTTTCATCCGGATGAAAAATGCAAGGTGAGCCACCTCGCCCAAGAGTTCAACCTGACCAAGCCAACCATTAGCGAAGCCGTAAAAAACCTTGAACAGAAAGGCTTTATTGAACGCCAAACTGAAACAACCGACACACGCAGCCATACCATCCATTTGACAGAGGCAGGCAGGTCGGCTGTTGTACAGACCGCCCATTTTGCTGACCCGATGGTAAAAACCCTTTCAGAATTTTCTCCCGAAAGCAAAGGGGTTTTGCTTGAACAATTGTTGGGCGTGATTAGCCACTTACAGCAAGCGGGCGTTATCGCTGTTCAACGAATGTGTTTTTCCTGTAGGTTTTATACAAAAAATTTGGACGGACACTTTTGTCAATTTATAAACAAGTCATTGAATAACGATGAGTTGCGTATTGATTGCAAAGAGTTCGAGTCGCTGAAGTAGGTGTCCTCGTGCTATTTTATTTAAGTTTGGCCTGCTTGTTCAAAATTATTTATTTGATTTCTATTCGGCTTATTTATTTTTTTTCTTCTTGCCGCTGAACAATTTAAATACCCGCAACGGACGACCAAGTAAAATATCAGCATTCACTTAGCCGTCCGTTGCCTGCCTGTCGGCGGGTAAACGGGTAAGCCGCCAATAGACGGACTCCTCAATGCTCCTCGTGCACCGCGTGCTTCTGGTATTCCGCTATGAGTTTTGCTTGTATATCCGCCGGAACAGCGGCGTATTCCGCAAAAGACATAGAGAACTTGGCCTTGCCCTGGGTGAGCGCGCGCAAGGTGGACGAGTATTTGTGCAGTTCCTTGAGCGGTACTTTGGCACGAATCTGCTGGTAATGCCCTTCCGAACCCATGCCCATGATGACTGCGCGACGGGTCTGCAAATCGCCCATGACATTGCCCATCACTTCTGAATCGCAAAGCACTTCGAGGTCGTAAACGGGTTCAAGGATTTGCGGTTTGGCATCGTGGAATGCCTCTTTGAACGCCATTGTGGCGGCGATTTGGAAGGCCATATCATTGGAATCCACCGGGTGCATTTTGCCATCGTAGATGCTCACGCGCACATCGCGGCAATAGGAACCTGTGCTGGGGCCTTCTTCCATTTTTGCCATGATGCCTTTTTTGATGGCGTTGGTGAAACGAGCGTCCACCGATCCGCCTACAATGGCCCAACAGAACGAAAACTTGCCGCCCCATTTGAGGTCATCCACCTCTATGTTCTTGGTTGTCAGGTCATGGGGAGCAGGTATGCCGTCGTAGTATGGCTCGATCCGCATGTGTACTTCAGCGAATTGGCCCGCTCCGCCCGATTGTTTTTTGTGGCGGTAATCTTTGTTTGCTTCCTTCGTGATGGTTTCGCGGTAAGGGATGCGAGGCTCGGTGAATTCGAGTTTCACGCCAAAATTCTGTTCCGCTTTGTAACGAACAATGTCGAGGTGCATTTCGCCCTGACCCTGTATAATGGTCTGTTTGAGTTCCATGCTCTGTTCCATGAGCAGCGTGGGGTCTTCCTCCTGAATGGAGTGGAGCGCGTGGGCCATTTTTTCCACCTCGGCCTTGCTGGGCGGCAACACGGCCATACGAATGCGCGGCGCGGGGAAATGTATACGTTCTATCTTAAGGTCAGAGCCTTTGGGGTTCAAGGTTTGGTTGGTATGCGAGCCTTTTAGTTTCACCGTACAGCCAATGTCGCCAGCGCGGAGTTCTTCCACTTGATCCCGGTTTTTTCCTTCGCTTTCAAAGAGTTGCGAAAAACGTTCCACGGTGCTGTTATCGGCATTGGTGAGTTCGTCGCCTGATTTTAGCGTTCCAGAAAAGACTTTGAAATAGGAGACGTTGCCCACTTTTGGCTCGTTCACTGTTTTGAAAATAAACACGCAGGGACGAGCAGCAGGATCGCAGGGCTTGGTGCCACCGCCTTCCAAAGCAGCCGCCGGGCGCTCAACGGGGCTGGGGCAAATGTCGTGGATGAAGCCCATGACGCGGCCGCTGCCCATGTCTTTCATGCCTGAAGCACAAAAAAGCGGGTAAAATTGGCGGTGCGCCAGGCCAATGCTCAAACCCTTGGCAAGTTCATCCTCGCTGAGGGTGCCTTCTTCAAAGAATTTTTCCATTAGCGCTTCGTCGTTCTCGGCGGCGGCTTCCACGAGGGCATTGTGCAATTCATCTGCGCGGCCTTTATGTTCGGCGGGAATGGGCTTTTTTTCAGGTTTCCCACCAGCGGCAGGAAAAACATACATCACCATGCGGAGCGCGTCCACGATGGCGTTGAAGCCAGTGCCTTGGTTTACAGGAAATTGTAGCGGGAGCACCCGTGCACCAAATCGTTTTTTGGCTTGGTCGAGCGTCATTTCAAAATCGGCCTTTTCGTGATCCATTTGGTTCACTACGAAAATAGTCGGGGTGTCGTTGTTCTCCAAGTGTTCCCAAATCAGTTCGGTGCCTACTTCCACCCCGCTGCGGGCATTGAGCAACATCACAGCGGTGTCGGCCACTTTCAAGGCCGCTACCAGCTCGCCGGAAAAATCGTCGAGACCAGGCGTGTCCAGGATGTTGATTTTGGTGTCTTTCCAGGAGCAGTGGAGCACGGATGCAAAAAGCGAGTGACCGCGCTGTTGTTCGAGCGGGGCATAGTCGCTCTGTGTGTTGCCTTCCCCGACGCTTCCGCGGCGGGCGATGGCTTTTGCTTCAAAAAGCATGGTTTCGGCAAGGGTTGTCTTGCCGCACCCGGAGTGGCCGCAAAGGACGACGTTCCGGATTTTGTCAGAAGGATAAACTGCCATAGCGCAATGAACTGGTTTGGTGAACGGTGACGGTACACGAATCTTGATTTTGGATTTACGATTTTGGATTTACGATTTGCGATTTTGGATTTACGATTTTGGATTTACGATTTCCAAGCAACCTGCCCTCTATAAGATTGGAAACCTAGCCTGACCCGAGTGTTTATTAATCGTAAATCCAAAATCGTAAATCCAAAATCGTAAATCGTAAATCCAAAATCGTAAATCCAAAATCGTAAATCCAAAATCAAGGTTCGTGTACCGTTGATTGTAAACGGGCAGAATGCATAACCAAGAATTTTGTTTGGTGAAAAAATCTGCTTTCAGCGGTTAATGTAGGAGGGTTTTGGAAATGCAAAGGAGAAATGCGGAAATTTTTTTAGGAATTTTACAAATTCGGAGTTTGGAGTGTAAGTGGATTGTACCATTGCAAACAATTGATCGGGTGCTCAAATCCCCAAATCAACGAATCCCCCAATCACCAATCCCCAAACCTCCAAATCACCAAATCCCCAAATCAACGAATCCCCATTAGAATAAACTCATCTGGGCCGACTTATGCCGCGCATGTAGATCAAGATTGAACGCAGGCAACTTCCTGTCTTTCAGATATTTTTCCTTCGCTACGCGGAATTGTGCGTGAATGATTTCTGCAATGTTCCCCTCGCCGCGCATTCGAACGGAGGAGCGGTATTCGTGCAAAGTTCCGCCATGTGTGTCGCGAATACGGTTCAAAACGCGGTCGGCTCGGTCGGGCATGGCCTTGCGAATCCAGTCTTCGAAGATGGCAGCCACATCGCCGTTAAGGCGCACGAGCGTGTGCCCTACGCCTAGTGCGCCGCGTTCTGCCACGGCTTTCACGAGGGGCAGTATTTCGTGGTCGTTCAGCCCGGGGATGATGGGCGCCATCATCACAAATGTGGGGATACCTGCGTTGCTTAGGGTCTCCACCGTTTTGAGGCGTTGGTGCACAGTGGCAGTGCGCGGTTCGAGATACTGCCGGAGTTCTTCCTGCAAAGTGGTGATACTGATGGCGACGTGGCAGAGATTTTCGGAGGCGAGTTTTTGAAGCAAATCAAGGTCGCGCAGCACGAGGCTGTTTTTGGTGATGAGGCCCACAGGATGCCGGTATTTCCAAAAAACTTCGAGGCACGCTCGGGTGATTTTGAATTTCCGCTCGGCGGGTTGATAGATGTCGGTATTGCCGGCAAACATCACGGGCGCGGCCTTCCAACTTTTCTTTTTCAACTCATTTTCAAGGAGTTGTGCGGCATTCCGTTTCACCAATATCTTTCGTTCAAAATCAAGCCCTGCGCTGTAACCCCAGTAGGGATGGGTGTTGCGGGCATAGCAATAGATGCAGCCGTGCTCGCAGCCCTGATAGGGGTTCAGACTCCATTCGAGCGGGATGTCTGGGCTTTCCACTTTGTTAAGAATGGTTTTTGGGTGGGTTTCCAGGTACTGTGTTTTGAGCTCGCCGTCGTCCCAGTCATCGGCAACGAGTGCCCAATCGAGCGGTTCCTGGCTGCGCACCATTTTCTCGTATTTGGAAGTCGGGTTTATTTGTGCGCCGCGTCCTTTGAGTAAGGGTTTATTGACTGTCCCTGACTTGTCGGGATTGATCATTGCGTTTTGATTGATATTAATGGGTCCTTTTTTGTTTGACACGGGAAGATATTTTGGGCGAATTTAAAACAAAAAAAGGTTTGTTTGCGATCTATTTTAAACAAAAATGTTTTAAACAAATTATTATTCACACGTTCCTTAACTGGTCTTTACCCTTGAATTGGTTGAATAAGCGCAGATACCATAATTTTTGTAGATTTACCGGGGTATTGCCCCAACCCGTGGCAAGAAATTTGCGTTTAGTATTGTAGCGCGATTAAACTCAAGATCAACCGCATTTTTATTACTCAATGTATTTCCTTCCAGCAGAACGGCTGCGGCTCTATCGCAATTTCAAGTCCATCGAAGTCAATGACTTTCATGGGCTTATCCGTTTTTACGAGCAGAACGAGGACGGCATTCGAGCACTGGATTTTGACGAATACCTTGATTGCACACTGACTTATACGAGTGCACTCTTCGAATCTGGCGACCATGGCAAGCACCTCGTAATGTGCGACTATTTGCTCGAATTGGTCATCATGCAAAACGTGGGTCATTGGGACGGCGAAGACCTCTACCACCGGTTGCTTTTCAAAAAATCAGCCTCGCTTTACCACCTGCAGGAATTTGAAAAATCAGCGCGAATTCTCCGCGAAATCATCAAAATATACCCTCAGGACCAACTGGCCGCGCTCTACCTGAACAAGGCACTGCTGCTCCAAAAACCCGGTTGGCTATTCCGCGCCCGCGCTGCCAGTGTCGCGTTTGCACTTATGGCCGTCGTGGTCATCGCGCTGGAGATTTTGGCCGTGCCAAAGTTTTTCCCGGGTCTTTTGCAACCCATGCAAATCTCTCACAACTTGCTGATTGCCTCGAGTTTGGCTTCGCTTTCGATTGCTGAAGCATGGCACGCGCTGCGATGCAGGCTTAAGACAAGGGATTTTGTCCGGCAAGCCGTGATGAACAAAAGGAAAGGGGATAAAAACGAGGTTGTCTCACATGTATAATCTGGACAGCCTCGTTTTGGAGCAACTATTGCTTCACGATTTTTCCCGCAAAAACCAGCCCGCAAAAATCAATCAATCAAAAATTACTTCCCTTCTTGCCGTTCCCCCGTGCTAAATGCCCGTTGCTCAACAGGACTTGCTACTTTTGTGCTGAAAAAAAATTAATACTCAGCGCATGAAAAATCTCCATTATTCTTTACCCGCCATAGCTTTAGCGAAGGCGGGTATGTTTGTTATTGTTTTACTTTGTTTGCAATCTTGTTCCCAATCACCTTCTGATGCTTCAAATAAGCACACTGCTTCGGTGCTAAAAGATTCTTCCGCCGTTTTAGGCTCTTCTCCTGACAACGCATACCGGCTTTTTAAAGGCACGCGGGAGCTTGACGGACAGGAAGTGACAGACTTAATACTCTTGCGGCTCCATGATTTGCATGAAACCTTGGTGTCTACTATACCTGCCAAAGATTCGTTGCCCATAGAGCCAAAGTTTTTCTGGTCGAAAGACTCTAAATATCTCTTGGTTAATAACAGCGTTCCAGATAGCGCTTACCAATACGAAGTGGTACTTTTTGACTTGGCAAATCTAGCCGTTGCCCAACGCAACCCTGGGGAATTGGTGAACTACGATAAGGCAAATGACGTGGTGTTCTACTACAAAACCACACTAGTCCGACAGAGTATTTGCTATTATTATGTGGGAAATCCGTCGAAGGAATCGGTTCGAGATTTCACTGCCATTCCAATTGGAAAATTGCCCGTTTTGAACCCTATATCCGCAGAAAAACAGGCCCGAGTGAAAGCCTACACCATTGATAACACTCCGGTAAACTTTGCCATCAGTTATAAGTGAACCCCTTCATTCTGAAAGAAAAATGCAGGCAGATATCCATGCGTTTCAATCCAGTATCCGCACCGGCATCCCCGCTAAACTCCCTTCGGCCCGCCCCCTCGACCGCTCCGTGAGCCATGCCCCACGTCGCGTGGTTGAGGGTGTTTTGTCCGAAAATGAAAAAGTATTGGCTGTGCAAAACGCGCTGCGCTATTTCCCCACAGCATGGCATCGGGAATTGGCTGCAGAATTTGCGGACGAACTCCAACGCTATGGTCGTATTTACATGCACCGTTTCCGGCCTGAATATGCCCTGCACGCACGGCCCATTTCGGAGTATCCGCATCGCTCCCGACAAGCGGCGGCTATTATGCTGATGATCCAAAACAACCTCGATCCGAAGGTGGCCAAGCACCCACACGAGCTTATCACTTATGGCGGCAACGGGGCGGTGTTTCAAAACTGGGCACAGTACCTGCTCACCATGCGCTACCTCTCGGAAATGACGGACAATCAGACCCTTGTGCTGTATTCCGGCCATCCGATGGGCTTGTTTCCCAGCCATCCCGATGCACCTCGTGTGGTGGTGACCAACGGAATGATGATCCCCAATTATTCCAAAAAAGAGGACTGGAACAAGTACAACGCCCTCGGCGTGACGCAGTACGGCCAAATGACTGCTGGCTCGTTTATGTACATTGGGCCTCAAGGAATTGTGCACGGCACTACCATCACTTTGCTCAATGCCGGGCGACGCATGGGGTTGGGCGAATCGCTGGGCGGGCGCGTGTTTATCACCTCAGGATTGGGCGGCATGAGCGGTGCACAGGCTATTGCAGCCGTCATAACAGGCTGCATCGGTATTATTGCAGAAGTGGATGGCGATATGGTGCAGCAACGTTTGACAGATGGTTATATCAAACGAGAAAATGTATTCACCCTCCTCGACACCCTCATTGCTCGATTGGAGGAATGTCGTCGAGACAAAACGGCCATTACACTGGTCTATCACGGCAACATCGTGGATCTCTGGGAGCGTTTTGCGAAGGACGGCATTCAGGTTGAACTCGGCTCTGACCAGACCAGTTGTCACAATATCCAGGACATGGGCTATTGCCCGGCGGGGTTCACGTTTGAAGAGGCCAAGTTGTTGTTAATCAAAGACAAAGATAAGTTTATGGATGCGGTACGTGCCACACTCCGTCGGCATGTCGTGGCTATAAACACAATGGCGGAGCGTGGAATGTACTTCTGGGATTACGGCAATGCGTTTCTCAAAGAAGCTGGCGAGGCTGGAGCGGAAGTATTTGAATCCCCCACCTTCGCCCGTACTGGCTTCGGCGGGCAAGCAAATCCCCAATTAACCGAATCCTCAGGTTTCCGATATCCTTCCTACGTAGAAGACATCATGGGACCGCTTTGTTTCGACTACGGTTTTGGTCCGTTTCGCTGGGTTTGTTGTTCGGGCGAAAAAGCGGATTTGGAAAAAACAGACCTCATTGCGGCTCAGGTTTTGGAAACGATGCTTGCTGAAGCCCCCGATGAAATCAGGGGTCAAATCCGCGACAACCTGAACTGGATTCGGGATGCGAAGATCAACTTGCCGATCGTCGGCTCGATGTCGCGCATTTTGTACGCCGATTCCGAAGGCCGCATGCGGATTTCAAAAGCTTTCAACGACGCCATCGCCAGCGGCGAACTGCATGGGCCGGTGGTGCTGGGCCGCGACCATCACGACGTGAGCGGCACGGATTCGCCGTTCAGAGAAACGGCCAACATCTACGACGGCTCTCGCTTCACGGCAGATATGGCGGTGCAGAATGTGATCGGCGATTCGTTCCGGGGCGCCACTTGGGTAAGCCTCCACAACGGCGGTGGAGTAGGCTGGGGGGATGTCATCAATGGCGGCTTCGGTATGGTGCTCGACGGCTCTCCCGATTCGGAACGCAGGTTGAAATCCATGCTTTTCTGGGACGTGAACAACGGCATCAGCAGGCGGGCCTGGGCGCGCAACCCCCACGCAATCAGCACTTTGGAACGGACGATGGAGCAGTACCCTGATTTGAGGGTGACGGTGCCGTATTTGGCAGAGGAGGATTTGGTAAGGGAGGCGGTGGGGAAATTGAAGCAACTTTAAGTTTTCGTTTTTTAAATGCTGGAAAAATTTACCTGCGTATGAAAAACTCGTTCACGCTTTCTGCCACCTTTCCAACCACCCCCGAAACGCTTTACAACGCCTGGCTGGATAGCGAAACCCACACCGCGATGACGGGTGGAGAAACGGCTACTTGTAACCCGGAAGTCGGCGGGTCTTTCACCGCTTGGGATGGTTACATTGAAGGAGAAAATCTGGAACTGGATCCCGGAAAGCGCATTGTACAAGCTTGGCGTACCACAGCGTTTCAGGAAAGCGACCCAGATTCGAAGCTTGAAATCCTTTTCGAGCCTGTTCCAATTGGAACAAAGTTGAGGCTCAACCACAGCAATATCCCTGATGGTGGCGCCGACTACGAAAAGGGCTGGGAAGATTATTATTTCGTGCCTATGCGGGAGTTTTTTGGGAAATGATTTAGAAATATTTGCCGCGGTTATGGAATTTCTTCCCCGCATTTTATCTGAAAAAATCAAGCTGCTTGCCACCAAATTCCCAGTGGTGAGTGTGACCGGCCCGCGCCAATCAGGCAAGACTACCTTGGTGCAGTACCTCTTTCCAGAGTACACCTACTGCAATCTGGAGCACCCGGATTACCGCACGGCAGCGCGGAATTCTCCCAGGGATTTTTTGCGCCAAAACCCGCGCGGGCTGATCATTGACGAGGCCCAATATGTACCTGAACTCTTTTCCTATATTCAACTCGAATCCGACGAACAAAACCGTCCGGGGATGTTTATCCTCTGCGGCTCGCAGCATTTTTTGCTGATGGAAAAGATCAGTCAAAGCCTTGCAGGCAGGGTGGGCATCGTCAATCTTTTGCCTTTTTCGATGGAAGAGATTGCAGGCGATGGGCTTGAACTGCCAAACATATGGGAATTGATTTTCAAGGGAAGTTTCCCGAGGCTATATCTGATGGGCATTGAACCACAGGATTTTTACCCGGCCTACATCCAAACGTACATTGAACGCGATGCCCGGCAGGTGGTGAACATCTCGAACCTTGATACTTTTCAGGCGTTTGTACGCTTGTGCGCCGGTCGGGTTGGGCAGTTGTTCAACCAGTCTGATTTGGGGAATTTGGTCAATATTGACCCAAAGACCGTTCGTAGTTGGCTTTCCATCCTTCAAACCGGCTTTCAGGCTTTTACGCTACCACCTTATTTTCAAAACTTCGACAAGCGTACAGTCAAAACTCCGAAACTTTATTTTTGGGATACCGGGGTAGCTTGTTCGCTTTTGGGTATTCGCAACAGCAACGAACTGCTCACGCACTTTGCCCGAGGGCATTTGTTCGAGAATTTTATAGTGGTGGAAATGCTAAAATCGTACTACCACCGTGGCATTCGCCCCAACGCCTATTTCTGGCGCGACCGCAATGGCAATGAGATTGACCTGCTGCTCGATGAAGGTGGCGTGTTGCACCCCATGGAGATAAGAGCCGGACAGGCTGTAAAGCCCGATTTTTTTAAAGGGATTGATGTGTTCAATGCTTTATCGGGCAATGACCCCGAGCGTGCCCACCTTGTTTACACGGGTGACCTGAGCTACAAACACCCCAAAGCGCATATTCATTCCTGGAATCAATTGCCCGAACTTTGGCGATCTACATCGTCGGCGGGTTAAAATCATCCTCGTCAAAAAAGACATTGACCTGTTGCACACCGGGCGTTTCGCGAAGATTCCGCACCATTTCCTCCGTTTTTTTTGTGCTTTTGAGCGTGATGTGGTAGTTGCTCTCGGTCAGGTCTTCGAGGCCGATATTTTTCAAACTGACCAATTTCATAGAGCTGCAATACCGCGAGAGCGGTTTGGTCACATCGTTTTGTTCGCTTGAATGGTGGATGATTTGAAGGAGGAAGTGTCTTTTTCGCGGCGCACCAAAATTGGTAAAAGTGAGTGCGATGACCACCAGCCCCGCCAAGAGCGTGCCCGTCACGGCCACAATATTCAACCCCACACCACAAGCCATACCGAGGGCGAGTGCGAGAAAGATGAACACCAAGTCCATCGTGTCGCGGATGGCCGTTCGGAAACGGATAATGCTCATGGCGCCCACCAGACCGAATGCCCGCGCGATGTTGTTGCCAATCACCATGATAACGATGGCCGCAATGATGCTCAGAAGCACCAAAGAATTGACGAATGTGACCGAATAGGAAGGCCCTCGGTAGGTGAGCCGGTATACAATGCTCATCATCAACCCGCAAATGAAGGCCACCAGCAGATTGGCGAGCACGTCCGCCGTAGCGGTTGGGAACACCGCGAGGTTTTGATAATCTAAGAAAGCAAGATTTTCGAAATCAGTAGACACGTTGTATGAATCTTTAGTAGCAATGCCGTAGCATTTTGAACTGTAAATGAATGGTTTTCAGAGCGGTTTTGACGATTTTACCATTCATAATCCGCTGCGATCACACTGCTTTTGGCAAAAGCATCGCCATGGCGATAAGGTTTGATTGAAGGGTTTGTATTGATGGTGCCCACATACTTGGAAGCAGGTTCTTTGCGCATTTGAAAATCTTCCAGGATTGGTTTTATCCAATCGGGGCAAAATTGGTTGAACTTAACCTCCAATATAAAGAACCCGGGAAAGGCAAAAACCGCTCTAGATTCATCAAAAAGCCTATTAACCGAAGGATAGCTTACACTCCGTAAATGCAGGTCGAATGTGAGCCGGAAGTCGTTTTCGAGGTTGGTGTTTTTGCCCAAATAGGGTTCGCGCTCGTAAATTACATTGACCACCGGGCGCAGGTTCCTGCTCAAAATCTGGTAAAAAAATCGCCGGGCGTTGTCAGGGTTTTTTATTTGATCGGCATAATCTTCAAACACAACACCTGGCTTGAACAACGCGCAAACTACTCCATAAGGTGCATCAGCGCGGTTTTTCAAAATTGGACCCTCATATTTCCGCTTTATTTCCATGAAAACCGGGCTGCCGTCCTCGCCCCGGTTGTAACCCCGGAGCCGCACTTTCATCCGGTGCGCTATTCCGTCAACTTTTGTATGGTACATTTCAAAGTCTGGCGTGTCAAAATAAATACTTCGCACCGTGTACACTCCATTGGGCCGCTGCGCCGCAAAACGATCCGCCCGCAAAAACGGCAATAACGCACTGCGAAGCGCGATATAATCTTCCGAAGGAACAAGGTATTTGAATTCGTAACGCAAGGTTGGGAAGTTGAGATATTGGGATATTATGATATTGGGTTTACAGTTGAAAATTCAAAATTCGGCGCAAAAACTCCCGTTGGGTCACTGCTCCAAATTCAATCTTGCACATGGTTGAGACCCCCGTGCTAAGCCGCTTTCCACTACTGTCGGGCAGTACAAACGCAGTGAGCAAGGAAACTTGCCGACTGTCCAGTACTTCCACTTTTGAGCCTATTTTACCGTACTGTCCTTTAAAAACATGAGCCGTTTGCACGTCTGTGATATGGATAGCCACTTGCGGGTTGAGGTAGCGCAATTGTTCCACACGCACTGGAATTTGCACCACATACTCGTCGGCACGTTGGAGTGTGAGCAATTCTTCCGGCAATGCCGATGACACCACCCAACCCGAAAACGGGGCACGGATGACGAAGGCCAAACCTTTCTGTTTCAGGATATTGAGTCGGTTTTGCAGGCCGCGCAATTGTGCTTCCGTAATGCCAACCCCTTCTACTTTGATGCCTGTACCAACATTTTCGAAGTACTTGCGGGCTATCTCGACCTGAATTTTGGCGAGGTTCCAGTCATTCTCCGCCATTTGGAATTCTGTGGTTGCGACGAGTCCGTCATCTTTGAGTTTCTTTTTTAAGTGGTAAAAATTCTCTTTCAGCGTCAGGTCTTGTTCGGCAAAGTGGAGTTTGTTTTCCGCTTCTTGGACAATGGGCGGTTTGTCGCCGGTTTTGTCAGATTGGAGTTGAGCCGAGTACAGTGTTATCTGAGCCTCGATTTCTTGAATTTCCTCGCGTTGCCGAATAGAGTACATGCGCACCACCGTGTCGCCCAAAGCCACGAATGACCCCGCAGGGATGTCAATTTTGATTCCCGAAAAATCGCCTTGTTCAAATTGGAAAGCATCAATCTGTTGCACCGCACCCAACTTATGATCGCGCACGATGGAGGTTAACCGCCCAGTTTGGTCTTGTACCAAGCGCCATTCTTGTGCTGGCAAAACCCGCCCGATGCTTTCTGCGGTGTAAGGTATTTTTATCGGCACATAAAGTGCTGCCAAAAACACTGCAAGGATTATCAGTCCACCCAAAATTCGTTTCAGATCGTGTCGCAAGGTATAGTCTAAAGGTTAGGAATCTTATCTTATTTAAGGTTTATAAGGTTTATAAGGTTTATAAGGTTTATAAGGTTTATAAGGTTTATAAGGTTTATGAGGTTTATAAGGGTTTATGAAGGTTGATATTTGCACTCAAAAGCAAAATCCTCAGTCTTTTCGAGTGTAAATATCAAGCTTCATAAACCCTTATAAACACACATAAACACACATCTCATTTCGCTCGCACCAATTTCATCGTTTTTTCAAAATCGCCCGCAGAACATTTCAAGAAGTAAACACCTGCTGGCAGATTAGCCGTACTTAAATCAAATTGCGCAGTGCCTTTGCCCACCGATTCCCCTACGAGGTATTCGGCTACCTGGTTGCCCAAGAGGTCGAATAGACGAAGCGTAAGCCTGGATTTTTCTGGCAGGAAAAAGTTTACAAAAACATCCTCCGTGAATACCGTTGGAAAGGCGTTAAAGCTCGACTGTGGCTGTTTCCCAGGTTCAAATACCGGGCTGCTCTGCTTGCTGAAATGCGCCACAATTGTGTCCGAAGTGTTCAGGTCCAAAAATCCGTAAGTCGAATCCGGGTCGGCAAATGTATGATTTGTGGCCGACCAGTGGTCAAATTTGAAGCCCGCCAGCGTATCGGCAAATGCCCAGAGGCTAATGCCGGCGTCCGAGCCACCAAAATAATCCTTTGTTTGCGGGAATTGATCGGCGGTATAGGTCAATGTATTGATGTTCAAGGTGCCAGAGAGCGGGGGGGCTATCACCACCACCGTTTGGAATGGGCCAGTCACGGAGTAGCAATCGTCCATCAGCGAAGGAAGTACGTTGCAACGGCTGGTGATGAAATCGCGGAGTTCGTCCAGGTTGTTTTTCCATTCGGCATAAGTTCCATCCCAGCGTAGGGCATGGCGCGTCATTTCCGGGTCAATCAAGCCTTCGATGGTGTCGAGATAGTTGAGCATGTTCTCGCACCCGAACACGGTGTACATCATGTCGGCCATGCGGGTTACGTAATAGCGCTCCACGTTTGGGTTGCTGCGGAGTTTGTTCAAAACCTGAATGTGCTGCTCAGGGTCTGAACCGCCCGTGAGACCCTCTGGATTGCAAGGTTTTGCGTTGTATTGTGTCGAGGGCAAGCCCGTATAGTTGATGTAGTGGTCGAAGGTCGCATCATTGTCCCAGAGTATGTAGCCCCATTTTTGGTGCTGGCCTTCAGGATTGAGGCCTCGCCAGATGCCCGTGTTATAATTTAACCAGTCAGTGCATACAGTAAAAGAATTGACAATTACGTAGTCAATCAGGCTTTTGTAATCGAAATGATCATCCACATATTTGAATTTATTGGGGTCGTTCATATTGTTGGTCAAAATGAATGTCCGAATGCTGTGCCAGTCGTTGATAGCCTGCTGGCCACCGTATTCCGCCCAGGTGTTTCCCCAGGTCAGTACATATTGGATATCGTATTTTCCTTGGCCATAATAATAATCTGTGTAGTCGTGGTCGTCCGGGATTTCACGCATATCGTAGACGCCCCAATATTGACCATTAAGGTAGACGATACACTTTTCGGCAGTGCGAACGTCCAGATGGAGTCCCCCGCGTTTTGCCAAATTATGGACATATGCATCGCGGACGTGTGCACTGCCTTCATTTTGGGGGTGATGAGCGGCGGGGTAATTGTCGTCGCCCGAAGCACGAAGGATAATGCGCTGGAATTCATCCCGTTCGGTCAGTGGAAATAATTGCTCTTGCAGCGCGGCGTTGTAGCCCATCTCATCACGGCTCACCCAGTCGAGGCTTCGCTGATCATTGGCCCAGGAATCCTGTCCGTGGCTGTTCAGTTCACCGTAAGTGCGCGTTTTGCGTTGTTTGCTTTTATCAAAAAATTCGATGCTGCCCCAGGGCCTGAGGCTTTGGTTGCCATTGGCTAAATTCAACACACCGTCTGATGCCACTGATACTACGGAAAGCGTGTGATCTTCATTTATAAAATAAGTGTTGAATTGAACAAAACTCTTGTAAATCAATGGATTGTTGCTGAATGTGGTGGCTTTCAACACCGTTGTTTTTGTCAGCACAAGGGGCTGTGTGTAAGCAAGTGAGTTGGCTGATGGTTCCGTCCCGTCAAGGGTGTACCGTACCACCGCGTTTGGCTCCGTACTGTTGATGGCTACCGTGACCGAATCGGTGAAAAAACCTGCGGGCTGGCTCAAGGTTGGTCGAGCAGCGTACGCAATGGCCGTATTGGCGTTGTCATTCGAGATGCCTGGTGAAGGCTGAAGGGAATAACGCCACTCATTCGAGCCATCGGGGAAACGGACACGAGATTGGTGCGTTTGTGTTTTTTCAACTTCAATGTCTTCCAGAATTGTGCCACTTGGATTGGCCAAAACGATATGGTCCGGATTGTTTTTGGTCTGCGAAACCTTGAAATTTGTGTGAAGCCGCCCTTGCGGGTCTTTCAAATCACGGCCCGAACACCAAACGTACAAGAAACCATTGGCAGGGATAAGCGTGTTCGCGGGGAAAGCCCATTTTGTCGGGTTATTTTCGTTGTCGCTCAAGTAGTAGCCCGTCAGATTTACGGACGCTGCCGATGGGTTGTAGAGTTCGATCCAGTCTTCTGTTCCTTGATAGAAGTCCAAAAACTGCTTCCAGTTGGCGCAAGAATATTCGTTTACAACTACTTGAGCATGAAGCGTAATCGAGCTTGCGAAGGCAACGAGTAGGATAAAAAGGCGTAGCATTTTTGTATTCATGGTTTGTGAAATAGTTGATGTTGGAAGCCTCGTAGGTTTTAATAAGGTATGTACTCAGTTTACAAAGTATGATTAATAAGCACCGTGACTTGTTTTGACATATCCTGTCCATCCTGTAAATCCTGTCAAAAAATATCGTTTAGCATACAGAAAAGATGTGTCTATTCTATAGGTTTCAAAAACCTACGAGGGTTACACGAACTACCGCATTTGCTGTTTGAATAATATACAGCCCTGGGGGCAAATTTTCGAGATTTAGAAAACCTTCTGTTTGGCTTTCAAAATCGGTGGCGAAAACAGTTTGCCCAAAAGCATTGGACACCCGCAGTGCGCCCAACGCTGCATCAGATTTCAAACTGAATAGGCCAGAAGATGGGTTTGGAAATACCTGCAAGGACGTTTGCCCAATCGGCTCGGAAGTTTTGTTAGTCAAGGAATTAACGGCACTGAAAGTAGGTGGCATAAACGTGAAGCCGCCCGTTCCATTCGGGTAGCGTCCAAAAGTAACATCGGGCAATTGTTGGCCAAAAGTCACGCTGTCGAGTACAATGGAGGTCCCGTTAGAAAGAATGAGCGTTTCTCCACCAGCCGCCAATTTGAAGTTTGCGTGAATGGGGCCTTGCAAATCATCGTCATCGAGCCAAACGATGATAAAGCCCTGCGCCGGAATACTCACGTTGGCCGGGAAGGCCCACTTGTTCCGATTGGCAAGATCGTCGGTAAGGTAGAGGCCAAAAAGACTTACGGGGCTGTTCGTGTTGTTGTACAATTCGAGCCAGTCTTCATTTTCGCCGGCTTCGTCTATTTCACCATCTTCATTGTCGGCCAAAAATTCGTTGATCACCACCGCTCCCACATTGGGCAAATTGGGTGTAGCCATATAAAACTCGTGCTCTGCCCTGGCGGGGCTGAAGGTGCCAGCCTGCGCATTCTCGGCATAGATATAATATTGCATGGTGGGGTCCAGGAGCAGGAATGAAGCACCAAACGTGCCGTCGCCCGCAGCCCCGTCCTGATGCAGGCCGTCGTCGAACATACTTGTTTTTTGGAATACCCCGGAGGAGTCATCCCGCCAAGCGAGTGTGATTGTGGTGGCATTGAGCACTTGTGCCGAAACCCAAAAAGTCGAGGCACCTGCGCCACTTATGTTGTTGATACTTGGAGCCGTTGGAGTGATGTTTGCGTTGGCTATCAAATAGTTATACCTGGCGTTCATCAAGTCCGCGATACCGGGGACGGTGCCAAAAGGCCCGCCACCGCCAGTGGTGACTGAGTTGGTGACGTTGGCTAGGAAGTTGGTGTAACTATAAAATTTCTTAGTGTCAGCCTGCACCGCAGCGTCAATCACGGCTTGGAGTTCGAGGGCGCGGGCTTTGTAATCGGTCTCGGAAGCGAAGTTTTCAAACAGGATGGTTTTCAAGTGGGCAAGGTACATCCGCTTCCAAGTGGGGTTGGCGAGCAGTTGTTTGATAAGTGGACGGTTCGAGTTGGTGGATTGTGAGAGTGGGTCCAACTGCTTCATTTGCGCATGGCTGAGCACTTGGTTGCTGTTGAGCAGCGGGAAAGCGCCGTAACTCATGTTCAAATCCCACAAGGTGCTGAGCCATCGGTCGTTTTTGTCGTGGTAGAGGTAATAGTTTTGAGCAAATGCCCCGGTATAAGAGTCGAGGTTCACCAGCACATTGTTGAACGCGAGCATCCAAAGCGCGCGGTCCACGTCCAGAATATTTTCGGCGGCGTTAGGGTTGTTTTTGAGCGTTTGCATTAGCTGTAGCAGCTCCTGCCAGCCATATTCCGATTGGATGTCGTATTTGTCGTAATAGAACGCGCTGTCGGCACTTGTATACACCAGATCAGGGTAGCTTCCTCCTGTACCAGGCCCGCCAAAATCTTCGGGATTGCACTTGAAAAAAGAGCGGTTTCCGTTGGTAGCAAAGTGATTTTGAAGAAAGGTCTTGTTTATACTTTCCGCATTTCCGTACACGCCCCAATAAGCGCCGTTCATCCACAGCATGGCATGGTTGGCACGCGGTGCGTCCATGTATTTTCGAGCGATTTCGAAGGAAAGCGGCTCGCGCACAAAGGTCGGGTCAGCGAATCCGTTGCTGAGTTTGATGTCCTTTACGCCATTGTAATTTTGTCCTTTTTTGACAAAATTCAATTCGATGTGCAAGGGGTTCTTGGCGTTGTTGGCACTGTAAGAACTGTTGCCTTTGTACTTAACACCCACAGAGTCAAAGAGTTGGCCATTTATTTCTACGGATTGGGCTAGTAGGTAGTCTCCGTTATCAATGGCCTTGAGCGAATCAAGCTTGAAGTCCCAGTTGCTTTGGAAAAAAGTGACTTTTATTTCCTGCAGAACGGTTGGCTCGTAGAGATTTTGTGCCGAGAGGGTGCTGGTAAGGCCCAAGGCTGCTATGGCAAGAAGACGAGAGTACATTAGATGGATACAGATGATTGACGATGGACTGCTGGACGGTGGACTGTTGGACGTTAGATGTCCAAATGTCTAACGTCCAACAGTCCACCGTCCATGAAGTGGCGAATGTACCACCAAAGACAGTTGGCTTGAGCGAAAATCAGTGAATTGGCTAATATTTGCGGTAAAAATGGAACATCAGCCATTTCTCAAAAACCACAGAACTGCCAATCTATATCCCTCCAACCCCAGCCCAACGATACTGCCCACACAATGCGCAGAAAGAAATGAATGATGTCTGAATGGTTCACGCCGATGGACATTGCTAATATGGACTTCAATTATCGGTGTGGAAATGGCTGCTACCGCATCGGCCAGCGCGATGGAAGTGTGGGTTAATGCGCCGGCATTGAGCACGATGCCATCGGCACTGAAACCCGCTTCGTGGAGCTTGTCGAGCAATGTGCCTTCGTGGTTGCTTTGAAAATATTTGAGATCCGCGTTTGGAAGGCCGGCTTGCAATCCTTCAAAAAAAGATTCGAAGCTTTGGTTGCCATAAATTTCCGGCTCGCGCGTTCCAAGCAGGTTTAGGTTTGGGCCGTTTATGATGAGGATTTTCATGGGTGCAAAATTCTCTCTATTTTTACAGGATTAACAGAATGAGACATGATTAACATGATTTATTTCAAAACTCCAATCCTGTTAATCCTGTCCAATCTTGTTAATCCTGTCCAATATGCAAAAACTACTGCTCCCTTTCTTCTTTTTCTGTTTGGCTTTCAACGCCTTGCACAGCCAATCGGCCCTCGTGTCCGACCCACTATTCATCCGATCGGATTATGGCTACGAAATCATCGGTCGGCTGGGTGATCGTGTTTTGGTTTTCCGAGATCGGTACGACGATTTTGTGGTGCAGGCTTTTGACAGTCAAATGCGCCTCAGTTGGAGCAAAGACCTTGATGACCTTGACCGTCGAGGGATGCGCGTGTTGGGTGTAGTGCCTGGGCGTAATGACTTTTCAGTGGTGTATCAAGTTCGCAGGCGCGGCCACACGATCCTGCGTGTACACAAGTATGACCCCAATGCCAACTTGATTGACAGCATGATGGTCAAGGACTACGGAGAACGGCTTTTCAACACACCCGTTCTCGACTTGATGCACAGCGAAGACCGCAATTGCGTAGTGGTGTACAATACTGCCGAACGGGATCAAATAGAGGCCGTTGCTTTTCATTTAGACAAAATGCAAGTGCTGTGGGATACGGTGGCTTTGGTGGACGATGCTTCTGATTTTTTTGAAGATCGGCAACCCGAAATCACACTCAGCAATGCGGGCGCGTTTTTTTGGGTGTCGGAAAGAAACAACCGAAGAGGCAAACTCGACAAGCACGAGGTCAAAATCCTTCGTTTTGATGGCGCAGGGATTCATACCAACCGAACACAACTCGGCACCTACCTTACGATTGATTCCAGGTTTATTTTTGACAACCTGAACAACCGCCTCTGTGCTGCGGGGCTTTGGGCCGAAAAAGGCCGAGACCGTGCAAACGGGGCGTTTTATCTCAGTCTTATTCCAGGCAAGGATTCGGCACAAGTGCTTCGTTATGAACCTTTTGACGAAAAATTCATGTCCATCCTCCGGCAAAAAGATGTGGGGGAAGATTCGCGCGGAATTGCCGATGCTCAGCTGCGCGAATTGCTCCTGCGACAAGACGGTGGCATCATCCTGGTGGCCGAGCGTTACCATGAGGTTCAGCGGGGCTCAGCGGCAGGGCGCGGCTTTTTCCGCGACGGGATGCGTATGATTGTAGACTATTATTACGATGATGTTTTTGTACTGGCATTCCAGCCCGACGGCCAGACACAATGGAAATCAGCCCTGCACAAAAAGCAATATTCGCAGGACGACGAAGGCACATTTTCTTCTTATTTTCTCATGCGCAACGCAGATCGAATGCGGTTTTTTTTCAACGACGAAATCAAGTATGAGAACACATGCAGCGAGTATGTGTTGAGTGCGGTTGGCGAGTTTGATCGTAACAGCCTGCTCAACACCCTGAACCAAAACCTCCGGCTGCGTTTCCGCGACGCGTTGCAACTGAACGCTTCCGAATGTATTGTGCCATCTGAATTTCGGGGAAGGTTGAGATTGGTGCTGCTTCGGTTTTGAGGAGGGAACACGGATTGCACGGATGAGGCACGGATTACTATCATATCTGTGTTAATCCGTGCCTCATCCGCGTCATCCGTGTCCCCCTCAAAATCGCAACAACATCAAGCCTACCTGCCGTTTTGTCGCACAAGTCAATTTCTCATCTGCCAAAGGCTGCAATTTTTCGGGCTGGCAGGCTGTTTGCCATGGGGTCTATTGGTCGTAAAAGGACAAATTTGTTGTCAGTTTGACACAAAACCATTTTTCCCACCAATTTCCCAGCGATAATTCCCATGTTTGCGTCATTGAAAAACGCGGCGTTTTCAATCTTTACTCCCACATTCGTTTCTATTCGTATGTTTGATAACTATTTAATGTCGCAGCAATCAGACGATGAGCCTGATTTCGTGCCACTTTTCTCCCTTGAAGAAGATGACGAAAAGGCTGGCGAGGTGTTTCCGGACACCGTGCCGCTCCTTCCGTTGAAAAATACCGTGCTGTTCCCCGGCATTGTCACCCCTATTACGGTGGGACGCGACAAAAGTATCCGCGCCGTTCAGCGCGCTTATGAAGGCGACCGCTACATCGGGGTGCTTTCTCAAAAAGACCTCAAAATTGAGTCCCCTTCTGCCCGCGACCTCTTTCGGGTGGGTACGGTAGCGCGTATTTTGAAACTCCTCAAGATGCCCGACGGCTCCACCACAGCTATCCTGCAAGGCCGCAAGCGTTTCCACCTCGACGACCTGATGCACGACGACCCCTATATGGTCGGCCAGATCAGCACGCTCGAATACGATCCGCCCAAAAACAAACTGGAATTCCGTGCCATGATCAGCAGCGTGCGCGATGCTGCACGGCAAATCATAGAACTGTCTCCCCAGATTCCATCTGAGGCTGTAGTGATGTTGAAAAACATCAACAACGACAACTTCCTGCTCAATTTCATAGCGTCCAATCTGGGAATTCCGGTCAACCACAAGCAGGAAATACTCGAAATCAACAACCTAAAGGACAAGGCCAGCGCCATTCTTCAGCACATGGATTCGGAGCTGCAACTGCTTGAACTCAAAGATCAAATCGAGTCAAAAGTGCGGGTAGATATCGAAAAGCAACAGCGCGACTATTACCTCAACCAGCAACTTAAGACCATTCAGGAAGAACTGGGCAATAATCCTCAAGAGGAAGAGATAGATGCCTTGGTACGTCGTTCCAAAAAGAAAAAATGGCCGAAACCGGTGGAGGAAGCCTTCTACCGTGAAGTGAATAAAATGCGCCGCGTGAATCCCCAAATTGCCGAATATGCCATTGGGGTCACCTATTTGGAAACCCTCCTCGAACTGCCTTGGCAAGAATATACGAAAGACCAATTCGACCTTCGAAAAGTGCAGCAAGTGCTCGACCGCGACCATTACGGCCTCACCAAAGTGAAAGATCGCATCATGGAGCACCTCGCTGTTTTGAAACTTAAGGGCGATATGAAAGCCCCCATACTTTGTCTTGTAGGCCCCCCAGGAGTGGGCAAAACCTCCCTGGGCGCCAGTGTTGCCCGTGCCTTAAAACGCAAATATGTCCGTATGAGCCTTGGTGGCCTCCATGATGAGGCCGAGATCCGCGGTCACCGAAAAACCTACATTGGCGCGCTGCCGGGACGTATCGTGCAATCCTTGAAAAAAGCAAAGGCTGGCAACCCCGTTTTTATTCTCGACGAGATAGATAAAGTGGGCAAAGATTTCAGGGGCGATCCTTCTTCTGCCTTGCTCGAAGTGCTTGACCCTGAGCAAAACACCTCGTTCTACGACAATTATCTGGAACTTGAATTTGACCTCTCAAAAGTGTTGTTCATTGCCACCGCCAACACGCTCAGCACCATACAACCTGCCTTGCTCGACCGTATGGAGATCATTGATATCGCTGGCTATTCGCAAGAAGAAAAGGTGGAGATTGCCCGGCGTCACCTCGTGCCATCGGAGCGCAAAGGGCATGGCCTCAAGCCTGGCCAGGTGAAGATCAATGAAAAGGCTTTGGTCAAAATAGTGCAGAGTTATACCGCCGAAAGTGGGGTGCGCAACCTCGCCAGAGAGATAGGCTCTGTAATGCGTTCCGTTGCCAAGAAAGTGGCTATGGAAGAGCAATACGATGTGGCGGTGAAACCCGAAGACTTGCATCGCATACTTGGCCCCACCAAATTCGATTCGGAGGTTTACAAAGAAAAACAATCACCTGGCGTGGCCATTGGCTTGGCTTGGACATCCGTTGGAGGGGAAATCCTGTTTATCGAAGTCAGCCTTAACAAGGGCAGTGGCCGCCTCCAGCTTACGGGAAATCTCGGCGATGTGATGAAAGAAAGCGCCACCACCGCACTGAGTTACATCAGGGCACATGCCGACCAATTGGGCATTGAAACAGAGGCGTTTGAAAAAAACGACATCCACATCCACATCCCTGAAGGCGCCATCCCCAAAGACGGGCCTTCGGCGGGTGTTACTATGCTAACAGCCATTACTTCTGCCTTTACGAACCGACCGCTCAAACCATTTTTGGCCATGACTGGCGAGATTACCCTGCGTGGCAAGGTGCTTCCGGTAGGTGGTATCAAGGAAAAAATCCTGGCCGCCAAACGTGCCGGGATCAAAGAAGTCATCCTTTGCAAGGACAACAAAAAGCACGTGGACGAAATCGAGCAGGAATACATCAAAGGGCTGAGCTTCCATTATGTGGATCGCATGGTGGAAGTGCTTGAACTTGCTATTGGGCTGCAAACACCGATTAAGTCCAGTGCGAACGGCGCAGCTAAGGCTAAGCGGGTGAGGGCGGAGGCGTGAGATATACCTGTGCAGATATATAAATCAAGCCGCAAACAGGAGTCGTGCGAATCAGGGGTTAAATACCCCATAGGGGCCAACCTTTTATAGAAACGACGTACCCATCTGTATTCGCTCCGTAGGAGCCGACCTTCTGTGCTATGTGTTTCTTTGTGGGGTGTTCGTTTTCCCTCTATCTGTATTTGCTCCGTAGGAGCCGAGCTCTTCTGTGTGGAATTTGGCCGACACCTACGGTGTGGTTAGTTTTGGTTGGATTCTGGGGCTATAAACGGCTGGCCCCTATGGGGCATTTTCAGCCCCGCGTGGTCTTCCTCCTTGCTCTCCAGATGATACCAAGCCCAGTGCCGCGCTTGACATCTTGTATGTAGAACAAGAGAAGTCCAAGAAGGGCAAATATAGGGATGCTGAAAACCCCGCCCTTCACAAAGCCGCAAACCGTTATCGGCCACTGTAACAGACGACTCAACTAAAACTAAGATTTCAAAATGTTTTATTATACAACAAATATTTATTGAAAATAAGCGCATATTTATTGCTTATCAATAAATACCTAGTATCTTTGTGGCACAATTTCAACTTTTAACAATTATGTCAGAAAGAAACAACGTCGTATTTAAAGGCTTACATATTGTTTCCTGGGTCATCTTCATTGGCTTGTCCATTGAAGCCGGAGGCTTGATAGTCAATTTTTTTTTCAGCCTGTACAAGCCTGAATTTGTCCAAAACTTATATCAAAAGTTGGACTTAAGCGGAATGTATGAACGCAGCAAATGGGCTTTTTTCAGTATGTATAGCTTTGTCTTGGTCATCTCGATTTTGAAAGCAGTCCTATTTTATGTGGTCATCATACTCATGAGTAAAATGGATTTGTCGAAACCCTTCAACAGCTTTGTTTCGAGACAGATTTCGCAGATTAGTTACTACACGCTTTCAATTGGACTTTTAAGTTACTTAGCAATACAGACAGCCAAAAATTTGCAACATCGGGGCTATGTTATCGACACCCTAAACCAGTTTTGGGCTGACAGTCAAGCATTTATTTTAATGGCGGCTGTAATCTATGTTATCGCGGCTATTTTTTCAAGAGGAGTTGAAATCCAAAACGAAAACGATTTAACTGTTTAATCTATGCCAATCATTGTAAACTTGGATGTGATGATGGCAAAACGAAAAATGTCTCTGAATGAACTCTCTGAAAGAGTTGATTTGACCCTATCTAATCTTTCTATCTTAAAGACTGGAAAGGCAAAAGCGATCCGTTTTAGTACCTTAAATGCAATTTGCAAAGCCTTAGACTGTCAACCAGGCGACATTTTAGAATACGTTCATGACATGCCCAAAACCGATAGCAGTGCCTAAATAACGGAACCGTTATGGCCTGATTTTTAGAACTCTGTTAACACCCACTCTCCTGCCTCCAGCATCCAAAACCTCCACATGATAAATCCCGTTCGGCAAATACTCGCCCAACGTGATTTGATTTCCAGAAACTTGCTGCAAAACCCTTGTCTGCCCAAGCGCATCGCTTACCCGGATACTAAAATTTTGCCCTGACCATTCTGCCGGGAGATCCAACTGAAACGCCCCCGCTGTCGGGTTCGGGAAAATCCGAAGCCCCGCACTGGATTGATTTTCAACAGGTTTGATGCCCGTGGTATTTTCCACGCACTGCGCCATCTGGTCAATCAGCACCTGAAATTTTGGCCGGTCGTTCCAGGGCGCCTGGTCGTCTTCGTCGAAGATATGCCCCCAGGAACCGTATTGGCTTTGCCAATGGCCGGTGAGCACAAAAGCCAGGGGCAACTCGCTGCCCAATCTCCGAAGACTGTCAAGCATACGGTTGTAGAGATCGTACATGCCCGGATGCACCTGCGCGTCGTACATGGACTGGATGTAGGGTGGAATGCTGAAGTCTGTAAAGTGCTGACCGCCTTCGTAATTCACTACTTTTTTGCCGTAAAGTTTGGCCGTGCTGTACACCATTTCCCAATGAGGGTAAAAATTGAGAAAAACGTTGTTGGCGTTTTCCAACACATCTTCAGGGGTAGCTGCCGCGCCCAGGGCTTGCAGGTTCGGATTCCCGGCAGGTCCATGATCCAGGCCGACGTACCAAGAGGGAGAAATGTAGTCGTACTTGTTTTGGTCGGCGTGAGCGAGTATTTCCTCGGTAATCCAATCATAGCCATTTTGGGTGCCAAGCACCCGGCGGAGGCGGGTATTTTGGCTGCCCCATACATTCATCCAGAGGTCGAAAGCATGGGTGGAGCGCTCGGTATAGCGGCGGGGATAACTGATGTTCTGCGGACCGTTGCCCGTCACCCAATGGGCTTGCGGGAAAATCCAGTTCCAGACCTCGTTGCTGTACTCAATATAGACCGTGATGCCCTGTTCGAGTTGGTCGCGGAACATGGCAGCCATTTGGGCGATATAGTCGTCATCGGCCTGGTGCGGGATACAGAGCCAAATGTTTTTGTCCAGTTGGTTCGCCACTTGTATAATATACTCATAAGCCGTGCCGCCGTTTGGGCTTTCGGCTTGGGAATAGTAGTTGGGGAGCGTGCGATTGGCCCATTGTACCTGATTGCTGCCGTTGGTATGTGCCCAGTCCATGAATCTCAGGGTGTTGAATGCTGCGCATTTGTCCAGAAAGCCTTGTCGGAATGGCTGGGTTTGGTAGGTGTTGACATTGCTCAGTTCCAGCACCCGAATGTTGCGTACATGATTGCCCAGTTGAGAAGCACTCAGGTTAAAAAAGATGTTCCCGTCGTCGTTTACCACGAAATCAATTTGGCCGGGTTGGTTGCTGGTTACCGTGACTGCGCCTTGCATTTGCAAAGTGCCGACGCCCTCATAAATCAGTCGCAACGGCACCCCCTGAGGGACAAAACCGCTGGCCGAAATAATGCCCCGAAGATTGTTCTGGCCGCTTCCATTGGGCACGGCGAAGGGAATTTGTGTGGCATAGCCGTCTACATCGGCTGGTATATGTATTTGATTTTCAGTATTCCACACAAAATTACCGCCCGGAGGATTGGGGTCGTAGGTAATCCAAGTGCCGCAGGATTTGAAGAAATCTTTGAACGGGCGGCTAGGGGTCCAATAGGCCAAGCCTTCAATACCAACCCCGATTTTCATGGCGCAGGGATCGGGCGTCCAACCAGGGCAGGTGTTGCTGTCGCGCTGGATATGTACGGTGAAAGTATCGCGACAGCCGTTTGCGCCATTGGCCGTGAGTTGATAAATGCCTGGTGCGAGCTTGTCATAAAGATTTGGATTTCCGTTAGCGGGGACCACGGTCGCTCCTCCGCTGTTTTTCAATTGAAGGGGAATGTTGGCGTAATTCGTGACCCGGAAACTGCCGTCATTGCCCGTACAGGAGGCCAGTTTTTCATTTACCAAACCCAGTAGGCAACTGTACGAGCCGCTCGCATCCAATACGGTGATTGTTTTAGAAAGGGAATGCTGAACGCCTTGGTCGTCTTCCACCGTCAAGCTGACTGTCAGGGTTCCGGTGGCTGTGAATGTGTGTTGTACCGTCTGTCCTGAATCTTTCGGCGAGCCGTCGCCAAAGTCCCAACTGTACGCAACAATGTTGCCGTCTGGATCGCTGGAAGCTGAGCCGTCCAAGCTGACTTGAAGCGGTGCCATGCCTGAGCTTGGGTTCAAGCTGAAGGCCGCGTTGGGTGGCTGGTTTACGGATACCATGGGGTCAGGTGCGGTGCAAGCATACGTCGCGCCCATGCGAATTTCGTCGGCTTGGCCGCTCGCAGCGTCGTCTCCGAGATATAGCGCGAGGCTACGGATCAGGACGGGATTATTAGTCGTTTGGGTCATTGCGGGTGTTGGCAATGGCGCATCATTGCCCAGCGAGTTGGGATTGACAAACAGCGAAACAGTGGTAGCACCTGCCAAAAAGTCAAATTTTAATACAAAAAACACCGTCTCATTTGGCAACATCTGCACCAAAGTCGGGTAGTATTGGTCTCTGATGCGCAGTGTCCAGCGACGTTGGCCGCCTGCGTTCGAGTTGGAACCAAAATAACCCACTGCCACTTTGTTGGGAGTGCAGCCTTCGCACCATTGCAGGTCGCTTTCGTGCCAAATTGCGGCCACAGATTCATCATTGTTCTGGTTTTTTCGGAGCAAAATGCTGGCCCAGAGTGTGGTGCCGGGTTTGCCAATAACCCCATCTTGTGTGAGCCAATCGGCGAAAGGCCCGTCTATGCTGGTATTCAGTCGGCGACCTGCTGTCAGGTAAGCGAAGCCGCCCGAAGCGTAATTGCCCGCCGTTTGAAGGTCGAGCCAGTTGAGCGGGTTGGCGCTGGTGATTTGAAAACCGGGCAGGTTGGTGTTTTCGCCCTGCACATTCCAGGGCCTTTGCCAACCTGTGCCGCCTTGCAAACCTTCGAGGGGTGTGTTTTCGGAATAGGCAAAACCGTCGTAAGCGAGGTAGTTGCAGGTTTGGGCGTTGGCGTTTTGAACGAAAAAAAGGAGGAGGGAGATGAGGAGGAGGCGCATAAGAGTGGATAATTTAAAGACAAAGAACGGCAAGTTCTCGCGCTGTGCAACCCCATAAAAAAGGGGACAGCGGCACACTCTGACCAAAAAAAAATTGGGCGCCGATGTTTCATCGGCGCCCAACTATAAAACTCCCCTTTAACGTAGTAATGTTATTTCACCCTTTTGGGTCTTTTCTTCGTCGCCTTCCAACCGGTATCGGAATGTGAAAACGTAAGTGTCTGAACTTGCTGGTGCACCATTTGGGGTGTTGCCGTCCCAGCGGTCATCGTCACGAAGGCTTTTGAATACCAATTCTCCCCAACGTGAATAAACGCGCATTTCCGCATATTCCAACTTGTTGCAATCTGGCAAGATGGGAATGAAGGAGTCGTTCGCGCCATCGCCGTTGGGTGTGAAAGCGTTGGGAAGTTGGGGTCGGCAGCAGCCTTCTGATTGTTGGGGGCGTATCTCCACCACAACCGAATCTTCATCTGTACATAAATACAGGTCAGTGCCAACAACGGAATAGATGCCTTCCTGAATTTCTTCCACACTTTGAATTTCTTTGATGCCCTGCGTGGTGCCGTCGTTCCAGAGATAGGTATTTGCACCGCTTGCGGTGAGGGTCATCATGCCGCCTTCACAAAGGCTGGAATCGCCGCTGATATCCACCCTGGGCAGGGCCTGGAAAATAATTGGCTGGCTGCTACAGGTATCGGTACAGGGATTGGTCAAATCAGGGACGCCATTTGCATCGGGCGGGCCTACGCTTCTGAAGGCATAATAGGTTTCTCCAATGGTCATGGTGCTGGGGTCGAAGGCAAAATTGCCCGTTGCATTGTAGGTGAGTATCAGGCCATCCAAGGTGTGGAGCACGAAAATTTCCACATCATTGGAATCAAGCATGGGCGACTGGAGCGATTGAACTTGTACGAAACCTTGTCCAGCGCAACCATGAAGTAGTTCGTCGGAGAGCTGCCCGGCGTCGGTGATGCAAAACTGGGCGCAGTCATAGCTGCCGCTCACTACGGTTTCGCAACCGATGGCGTCTTTTACAACGAAGGCATATTGTTCGCCATTGGGCTGCGGTTCGGACAGGAAATAATTGCTTGCCAGAGAATTTCCGTTCACTTTGAAAGGGGGAATACCCGTGATCAAAAAAGCGATGGTGAAATGGGTATTGCTTGGCAGACAGTCCGGGAACACATTGGAACAAACGGGCGGAACAATGTCTTCGCCAATGCTGAAAAGCCGAACCGTGCAGCTGTCCGAAACGCTGTAATTCCCTGCCTGGCAATAATCCGCCCCTTCGAAATTAACACAATTTTGAGTACAGGTTATCTCCCCAACTTCCCCTAGATTGATGGTATCTTTTTTAATCCCAATTTGAAAAAGATTGATCTCGCAGCTGTCGCCGGGAACACTGTATTCCCCTGGGTTGCAAAAAGATATACCCTGATAAGTAAAACATGGCTCGGAACAAGAAACGGCTCCGACCTGGCCGATATCCGTTGTGTCGAGGGGCACAACCGTCACTAAAACAGTGATTTTGTACAAACAGGTGTCGGGGGGCTTGCTGGCTGTTACCAAGTAGGAAGCAGTCGTAAGGGGCGCAACGGAAATTGCGGCTCCGAACTCCCCAGTGCTCCATTCATAGGTGTAATTGGGGTCAAAATTCAGCACTTCCAATTGCGCCGACGCTCCTTCACAGATGCTTATATTTGGCACCAAAGGATCAGGCTCTTCTATATCAATCGTGACTTCTACAAGCATACATTCAGGTGATTCGTAACTATAAAACCCCGGAGTATCGTAGGTGATCCCCTCAATCACACAAGTGGGCTGCATACAGGTAAGCGTGCAGGAATATTGAATGGTTTCGCGCCAAATAATGACCGGGTTTGGCAGGATGCCGCTGGAACAATTTACACCTGAGCATTCACAGAAGGAAAGCGAATCCATTGGTTCGGAAGAAAGCAGTTGCCAACTTGCCCAAATGGTATCGAGCCGTATCGTATCCAGGCCGAAGTAATTGCTATCGAGTTGAATTTGAATGTTTATGCCCGTGCTATCGCCCACAAAATGCATCACGGAAGGGATGTGCCATACCACAACAATGGAATCCAGTGAAACAGGGCAAGCGCTGGCAGGCGGACAGTATTCGCCGTTGCCTCCAACGGGCAGGCCAAAGCTCAAAAAACAACTGGGTGCTCCGATGTTATACGACACGGCTGCGCCCGAACAGATTGTGCCGGGCCCTTCGATGCCACCGCCGTCACAAATACAATCCGCAGGCCCTGGCAATGCCGTTCCTATTCCCTCCACCACCTGTATGTTGAACTCACACTCACTACCCTGTATGCCACTGATGGCTAAAAGATAATTGTTGAGCACCTGAAGGTTGCTGACTTCCAGCGTATCGGTCGTGTTGTTGTATATCGTAACCGATGCAAGTACAGGGTTTGCGATACAAGTTTCTGTATAAAGCCGGAACACCAAACCGGTGTCGCCCGCTGCACAATTCGACACGCTCAATTGCAATTTAATATCGGTGTCGCAAGGCGCAAAACGCAAGAAACCACTGCTTAGCCCAAAGGCGTCGTTTGTCAGCCCTGCATTGGTGCCACAATAGTTTTCTAAAAAATTCCCGCAGAATAATGGCGCAGTTTGGCAAGAATCGGCAATCGCGGTGGGCGAGTTCAAGTTCGCGCAGTTTTGCCCGAATATCGGTGCAGTCGCCAAAAAAAGGATCAATGTGTAAATGAGTTTGTTCATGGCGATTATACTATTTGAATGTGGATACATTTTATGGCTGATAAAGAGGTTTTTTGGGGCGGGCAGCAAGGGTGTGTTCATTTGGGCATTTCGGGCAGGCCCTACATTTTCATCACTTTTCCTCTGGCTAATACTTCTCCTTTTGCGGTTTTTAATTCCAGAAAATAAACTCCTGCGGGCAAATTGCTCAAGTCGAGGTTTAGATTTGTCAACTTTTCAAAAGTTGACAAATCTTCCAATGTCCTAATCTCCCTGCCCAGCGCATCGAGCACACCAAGCCGCAACCCCTCACTTTCGAGGGGTTGGGCCAGGCTGACCATAGTGTTTCCGAACGTAGGATTTGGAGCGAGTAGTAGCACTCCAACAGCAGCGTTTGTGTTTACAGGTTCGGTGGCGGAAGTAATCAGGTGTTGGAATGGATTACCCAGGGTATGCAGTGTTTGGGTGGTAGTAACAGGCGTGTTTTGATCGAAATAAATGGAAGCGCGGTTTTCAATGACAGTTCCAAGCGCGGTGCCTTTTTTGGGGGAAATCTTGAATTTTACAAAACCTTGCGAGGCCGCCCAGTTAGCGCCCGAATCGGGAAGCGCGATGGGATCAAACAGGAAACTCAAAGTGCCAAAATCGGTGATTCCTAATTGATAAGGGTGGCTGCTCGCGCCCTCGCGGAATGTCGCCAAATCCAGGCTGAGCGGCAATGTGTCACGTATTTCCACACGGAAAGCCGTGTCGGTGCCTGTGTTTTGAAAACGAATCAGGTATTCAATGGTCGTTTCTGGTGCGACGATGTGTTGTTCGCCCACGCCCTCTGGCAATCCCAGTTTGTCGTTCGGATCGAAAGAGCCAATGCTTTGTCGGCACTCGATGTCGGTGCTAAAATCGCCGTCATTTTGCGGGAATTGCAGTGCGAAGCCGGTGCTGAACGGGAAGCCGCCACAGCCTTCGATAATTAAGACCGGGTGGTTGTCTACGGGGTAGCCGTGCGTTTGATTTACAATGATGGTCACGGTGGAGCCACCGGGATACAACACGAAAGTGGTGTCTTCACCGGCAGCCAGTTGCAGCACCGAGCGTCTGAACATAATCTGATCCTCGACGATGATATATTCCACAGCGCTCAGCATCCCCAGCCCCGTGTTTGTGATCGTCACAATCACTGAATCGCCCATGCAAAAACCGTCTACTTCGAGCTGCGCACCGTCCCAATCCGGGTTGAATTCGTAACAAAGCGAATCCGGTAAAATGTGGGCTTCCACACAATGTGTCTGCCCCAATATGGTGCTGTCGCAGTCGAGCAAGGCCGTAAACTCAAAGTTTCCGCCTGCCAGCGATTCCAGGTGACCCACCAAAAAGTACAGCGTGTCGCCAGACTGGGTGTAGGGCAAATTGCTGCCGATCACGGCCAAAAACGGATCCAATTCAATAGAAATCAGCGCATTGGGCGCGGCAGCAGTACCGTAGTTGTAATAGCGAACGTAATATGTGTTTTCAAAACAACGACGTAGGAAGGGGGTAGTAACATCCACATCCAGTAGTGGACATTCATACACAGCCTGTACCGGAAAATCCAAGCTCAGCGTGTCGCCGAACTGCAAAATATCCACTTGCAAGGAATCCTCGCAAGGAGACCAGTACCCAGCAGGTGGCAGTACCGACACGAACCAGGTACCCGTGTCCACATCCATCGAATATGCCCCCAGTGAATCGGTGAGCGTATACAGGGTTCCAGGTTCGCCACTTGCCGTTACGAGCCAACCCGGAAGGGCAGCTTCAGTTGCGTCTTCCACGCAGTTTTCTATTGCGTCGCGCAGCACACGACCGATTACGCGGTTGCTCCACACGCTGCCGAGCGAATCGGTGCGCAACAGCCAGGCCTGCAAATCGCCGCTCGCACTGAACGAGGCCGTTTGGCCTGCGATGACAAATCCGTTGCCATCGGGCGCAACCTGCAGGTCCCAAAAAATATCGCCCTTTGTACCGCCATAAGTCTTGAACCAGAGCAAATTGCCCAGCGAATCGCAGAGGGCGAGGAAGCCATCGCGGCTGCTGCTGCCCAAGGGGATATGCTCGCCGACGATGGCGATATTGCCGTTGGGCATCGCCAAAGCGGCGTGCGTTTGTTGGTTTCCGGGGATTGGAATGATTTGTGTCCAAAGCGAATCTAAATCGGGGGTTATCGCGACCAGCAGGATATCGGCCATGCCACCGGATTGTGACCCTGATGCGCCAACCACCACCGAATTTCCTGAAAGTGTAGGAACAATTTCGAAGGCCTCTTCGTCATTGAAGAGTATCGACAATATAAATGCGTCAATAGAATCTCCGGCTGGATTAATTCTTACAACCGCTAAATCAGGCCCTATAGGAGCAATAGGGTAGCGCGAACCCACAATCAAGGCATCCCCATCAGGCAAAATTAACGCGCTGTGCGCTTCACTGAATAAGCCAAATTGAAGCACTTTTTCCCAAATCAGTGCGCCCGCGCTGTCGATTTTTTGGTAAAAAAAGTGGGGTGCATAGGAGTTGCCCCCCAAAGGATAATATTTTCCACCCAACAACAATTGTCCATCTCCCCAAACCTTGGCATTGTTGAGTGCAGTAAAGGGCGAATACATCCAAGTGGTGGGTTGCATTCCATTGGTGTCAACTTTCGATACCGCACTTCTTGATTCATCCCCTAAAATTGGAAACTGAGTGCCACAAAGGAGCCAATCACCAGTAGCAGACGGCAGTAAGGCCACCGCACTTTCATTGTAAAGCGTATCTCCCCAACTGCTTTCCCATAGCAAATTTCCTGTACTGTCTGCCTTCAGGAAAAACCAATCGGTGGTACCAACCATGGTATCCGTCGTGCTGCCCGCAGCCAAAATTCCACCATCTGGCAACAGCCTCAACGCGAAAGCGCGATCATTGCCCAAACCGCCATGAAACCGCTGCCATCCCTGTGCTTGCAACAGGAAAGGACACAGCACGCAACATCCAATCAAGAATGCCCAATGACGTAGTGTAAAATGTCCGTGTACCATGAGTTGCGCTTTTACAATCGAGTGAATTACTGGGTCAAACATCGGTTGCTTTATACCATTGGGGCGAGTACAAAAAAGAGCGATTCTCGGATTTTTTTCGAAATATTTGCTGTTGAAAAAACAAATATTTTGCCGTTTTTGAAACCTCGTAGGTTTTTAAAACCTACGAGGTTTGCAATCAAATGCTTATGAAACTACTCCCGCTCCTTGCGTCATTTTCCAAAAAAGACTGGCATTGGCTTCAAAAATTTGTCCATAGCCCTATCTATAACCAACATGCTGTGGTAGTGAAGCTCTTTGAGTTTTTCCGAAAGAAACCAACCGCGTCAGGAAAACTATATTCCTCGGAACTTTTACACAAAAACTTATTCCCAGGAACCCCTTTTGACGCATCAAAAACCCACCATGCCGCCAATTATCTGTTACGCACAACAGAGGACTACCTTGCCTGGGACGAGTGGTGGCAAGACGAACCCGAACGCCAACGCTACTTGCTTCAGGCTTGCAGACAGCGCGGACTCCATCGCCATTTTTCCGAAACGCTCGAAAAACTGAAGCATAGCACCGAACAGCAGCCAGTCCGCGATGCCGATCATTACCGGTTTCGCTACCGCCTGGCCTTTGAAGCTTACCAGCATTCCTTGCAAAGCGAAGGACATAGTACAACCGAGGAGTTAAAGCCGTTTTCCGACTGGCACGACGTGTCGTTTGTAGCTGAAAAACTTAAAAATGCCTGTGGCATTTACAGCCACAAGCGCTTGAAACACACCGAACTTGATTTGGGCTTGCTACCGGCAGTCCTGGAATTCGTTCGGGCACGCCCCACACTGTTGGAGCATACGGCAGTAGCGGTTTATTTTCATGGATATCACGCACTTAGCGAACCAGATGAGGATGCGCATTTTTTTGCACTTAAAAACTTGCTTGAATCTGCGGCACTAGAATTTACACTTCCTGAACTGCGCGCAGTTTATCTGCTGGCGGTTAATTTTTGTATTCACCGCATAAATTTGCGGCAAGAAAACTACTTGCGCGAGGTCTTCGATTTATACAAAAACGGTCTGGAATTAGGCGTATTTATTGAAAATGGCCAAATCTCGCGATTCACCTACACCAACATTGCACTATCGGCCTTTCGATTGCGTGAGTTCGATTGGGCACACGGGTTTTTGCAAAATTATCGTGACAAGTTGCCAGAAACACAGCGACAAGGTGCATTTGCCTTCAACCTTGCCCGTTTCTATTGTGAACGTGGCGACTATGCACAGGCAATGCCGCTGCTCCTGGAGATGGACTTCGACGAAGTGCTGCACAACCTGATTGCAAAAGCTATGCTGGCAAAAATGTATTGGGAAACCAACGAGATGGACGCCCTGGAAAGCCTGCTATCAAGCCTCGCAGCCTACCTGCGCCGAAAACGCCCGGTGTCGGACCAGTTGCGCACTGGGTATCAAAATTTTATACGATTTGTACGGCGTCTGCATGCCATGCCCCCCGGTAAAAAGGCGGCCCGGGTCGCGCTCCGGGAAGAAATTTGGCAAACGGCACTCGTGGCAGAAAAAGACTGGCTGTTGCGGATGCTGTGAGAGGAAGCATTGGCAATTTACGATTTTGGATTTTGGATTTTGGATTTACGATTTTGGATTTACGATTTTGGGAAAAGTAGTGGGCTTAGCTGAGTCAACAGCTAAGCCCACTACTTTTTCCAAAATCGTAAATCCAAAATCCAAAATCCAAAATCGTAAATCGTAAATCCAAAATCCAAAATCCAAAATCGTAAATTGTCAATGCTTCCCAGAAACCACGCCATCAATGCGGAGCATATCGAGCATGATGCGCAAGGTCTCGTAAAGTTGGATGTCTTTTTGGCGCTCTTTGATCCAATTTTCGTTGCGGGCAATGCGCGAAGTGTCTTGCTGGATTTGTGGCAAGTCGTCAGCGATGTTCTCAATTTTGAAGCTTTCGATAGGCTTGAAAATGTTGTCGAACTGTTCCGCTTCCTGGTCTTGCTTTTTATTCCATTGACGGAACTTTTCGCCTTGGAGTGGGAACGTGCTTTCGTCTTTCCGTTTGCGAAGGCGGACGGCGTTATCGCTCACCTTTTGGAAGGTTGCATCGGCTTTTACCCGCGCCTGGCTGTTGACTTTCAATTGATTGGCATCCGCAATACGGTAAGTGCTTTGTTTGAAAGGTACGGCTTCGATGGTGGTAGAAGCGAGCGGGTAATCGTTGTCGCGTTCGCCGTTTTTGAGCAAGTTGTAGAAATCGGGCAGCACGATGTCAGGAATTACGCCGTCAAGTTGGGTTGTTTTCCCTGTGACGCGATAAAACTTCTGAATGGTCATTTTCATCTCACCCAAAGGTTTTACATTATTATCGGCGGCAGCGTTGTCAAGGTCGAAGAAACGTTGCACAGTACCTTTGCCGTAGGTGCTGGAAGCGCCCACAATAATGGCGCGACTGTAATCCTGCATGGCTGCGGCAAGGATTTCAGAAGCCGAAGCACTAAAACCATTGACCATCACAATGAGCGGGCCACCCCATTGTACTTTGGAGTCGTTGTCGCGGAGGATTTCGGTAGCCCGGTTGCGGCTTTTTACCTGGACAATAGGGCCATCTTCGATAAACAAGCCACTCATGGTCACCACGTCGCGGAGCGAGCCGCCGCCGTTGTTGCGCAAATCGAGGATTATGCCTTTCACGGATTCTTTTTTCAACTTCTCTACTTCAGCAGCCACGTCTTGCGCACAGCTGGTGCGCCCGCTTTCAAAATCAGCATAGAATTTTGGCAGATAGATATACCCAATACGATCCTGTGCGGCACTTTCTTCATTGAGAATCAAGGATTTGGCAAAGCCTTCTTCCATGATCACCACGTCGCGGATGATGGTGATGACCTTCTCCGAGCCATCGGTTTTTTGAATTGTAAGCGTGACTTTGGTGTCTTTTGAACCGCGGATTTTAGACACCACGTCGTCAATTTCCCAACCCCTTATATCCAACGATTCGGTATCGGTTTCGCCTTGGGCCACTTTGAGAATCACGTCATTAGCCTGCAACACGCCTTGTTTCCAGGCCGGGCCGCCGGGCACGATTTCAGTAACGGTAGTTTTTTCACCGTCGCTTTGAAGGCGTGCGCCTATACCTTCGAGTTTGCCCGACATTTGGATGTCAAAATTCTCCTTTTCGCGCGGGGAATAGTAGCCCGTGTGTGGGTCGAAATAATTGGTAATGGCGTTGAGGTAAATTTCCAGACGGCGGTTGTGGTCGAGTTTTAGCATGCGCTTGAACCACTTGTCATATACGTCCAACACCTTTACACGCTGTTCTTTTTCAAGGGTATCAAAGTCTTTTTTATCGCCTTTAAACTCGGGCTTCTCCTGTTTTTCCTGCTCTTCCGTGATACGGCTGAGCACTTCGTATTTCATCCAGCGTTCCCAGCGAGCGCGGAGTTCTGCATCGTCTTTTGCCCATTTAAGTTTTTCGCCGTCGGCTTGCAGCTCATCATTTTTTGAAAAGTCAATGGGCGATGCGAGTATTTCACGGTACCAGGATTGTGTCTTTGCAAGCGAAGCTTCCAAGCGTGCTACCGATTGTTCGAAACACTCGAATGTGCCCGCTCTGGCTTGGTCGTCGAGTTGAAGCTCGTAGGGCTTCAATTGGTCCACGTCCGATTGGGTCAAGAAGCGCTTTCCGCCATCCATATCTTTGAGGTACAAGGCATACACGCTTTTTGAAAAGGTGTCGTCCATTTCCTTTGGCTGGAAATGGCCACGTGTCAGCACTTGTGATATGGTGCGCAACAAAGCCGCGTCGCGCTCCGGTGAAGCGACGGGGCTGCCGTTGCTGAAAGGATTGTACTCATGAAAAACGAGCACAAGACCCAAGATACCGACAATGGAGAATAGCGCGAGCGACGATTTTATTTTCATGTCGTAGAGGAATTTGTCAAGATCGAAAGAGCCTAAACGGCGTGGGAAAATTTGCATTGCCGAATTGTGTTTTTTGAATGGACAAAAATAGTGGAGGATTTGTTTATTTTTTTACCCGCCGTGGCTTTCCTTCCTGTCAAGTCCCGGCAGGCGGGGGCGAAGAAGGGGGGATTCGCGGATTAGAAATAAAAATCCGTTCATTACCCAAACTATAATTGAAACGCAAGAATTGCGCCTTTGTGTGGGATTGGTGATTTTTTTCTACAAAATGACAAAACAAAGATACTTTCGGAAGAAACACAACTGAAATGGAAAGTCACTCAGCCAGTAATTTCTCCAACCAATGCTCTTTTATGCCAAAGCCCAACTTGAGTGCTTCCACTTGTGCCAATGCTTTGATCTTTCTTTGGTTCAGTCGCCGGCCGTCCATGGTGGCGGTAATCATCACGTTTTTCGCGGTGTGTTCAGTAGAGATAAACTCGAACACTTTGGTGTGGTAGCCCGCGGCTTCTAGCAATAATGCGCGAATTCCGTCGGTTACTATTTCTGCCTGTCGCTCTGCCAGAATACCGTGTTGAAGCAGTGGCGCGAGTTCGTTTTTTGCCTGCATCTCGCGGCGGATTTGTTTGTGGCAACAAGGTGCGACTACGATGATTCGGGCTTTTTGGTGGATGCCGGCAGCCAGCGCCAGATCGGTAGCCGTGTCGCAAGCGTGCAGGGCGATGAGCATGTCCAGCCGTTCTGGATGATAGGTCGCGATGTCTTGTGCTATAAAGTGGAGGTTTTGAAAACCAGCCTGTTGCGCTGTCTTGTTGCAAAAATCAACGAGCGCGGGCCGAAGTTCGATGCCCGTGATGTTCGGTGTTAGGCCGATATGATTTTGCAGAAAATCTATGAGCGCAAAAGTGAGATAACCCTTGCCCGAACCCATGTCAGCAATTTGTGCGTCAGAAGTGAGCGGAGTATCCCGCAGCAGGCCTTCGATAATTTCGAGGTATTTGTTAATTTGTCGCCATTTGTCTTGATAAGCGGCCAGCACTTCCCCTTTGGAATTGGTGATGCCCAACAAATGAAGCCAGGGCGCGGCAGGGTCAAGCAGCCGGTTTTTGGGGCGATTGTGGGCAGTAGGTATGGCAGTGGGCGAATTTAGAGAAGGTTTTTTTTCTGAAAAATGGGCTTCGCCTTTTTTGTCAAATTGAAGGGAAAAATCGCGTTCGGGAGTCAAAAGGTCGGCGTTCAAAAAAGCAGCACCCAGCGATGTTTCTAATTGGGCAAGGGCTTCTTCTAATCCAAAGTTCTTGACTTCGTCCCGGGTTTTATAGCGAAAGTTGAACGCGATATGCAGCCCTTTTTTCAATTCCACGGGGCGGAGGTACACGTTTTTTAAGCCTTCTGCTGCGGCAGTTGTGGGCTTGCCCAAAGTGCATTTGAGCAATTGGCCGGAGGTAAAAGCGCTGCGGAATGCGGCGAGGAATTGGGTGGTCGTTGCGTTGTTTGTCATTGAGACCGCGTAGGTTTTTGAAAACCTACGCGGTCTTCGGGGCGAAAGTTACGAACTTTGCCGCCACAGGAATTTTATCATGATGCAGCACAAAGCCGACTCTACTCCACCCAATTGCTTTCGACAAGCAGAAGTGGAAGCCTTTCAAACCTTTGAAGGTCAAATGCTTGCAACCGTAAACTACTACCTGTGGCGTGCCAGCCCCAAAACGTCTTTTCTCTATTCGGTCGAACTGTATTTTGAAAACGGCGAAACGCTGTTACTCTCCAGCGGCGAAAGCGCAGAAGCCATCCAAATTATCAGCGCCGAATCTTTAGTAGAAACCGCGCTGAAGTTGCAATCCTTTCACGGCGAGGCACTTATCCAACGCATTGTAGCCAATGTTCAGCCGCTTTGGCGCGATGTAGTGGGCGCAACCCTGCAGGAAATTCGCCTCTCGCGCCATGAATCGGGGCTTTACCACAACGATGCTTTGCTCCTGGATTTTGGCGAAAAGCAAATCCTGTTGGAATTGGGTGAAAAGGAGGGGCTGGTGTTGGGGGAATTTGATTAATCTGCTGACATAGCGCTTTTGAAATGAGGTCTTACAATTCCAAGCGGCATAGTAATACCTTCGCCCCGTGAACATTACTGCACTCTCCATCCGCCGCCCGTCGCTCGTCATTGTGGCTTTTGCCGTGCTGGCATTTATGGGCATCGCCAGTTACCTGAAGCTGCCCATTGAGTTGGTGCCGAAATTCAGCGCACCCGTTGTTACCATTATCACAGTTTATCCTGGCGCATCACCTTCCGAGGTGGAGAACGCGGTGAGCAAGCCCATTGAAGACGCGATTTCTTCGCTCGAAGGCATTGACCAAGTGCAGGTCGGCTCTCAGGAGAATTCATCGTTTGTTGCAGTTGAATTCGAGCAATCCGTGGATTTGGACAAAGCCGTGCAGGAGATGCAGCGCAAAATCAACCAGTTGCAGGCCTCCTTGCCGAAGGAGGTGCGTACTCCGGTCATCAATAAATTCGCCCTGGATGAATTGCCCATCTTGAAAATCGGCGTGGCGGGCAACCTCACTGGCGCGGCCTTTTACGATGTGGTGAAAAACCGCGTCGTGCCGGAAATCTCGCAAGTAAAAGGCGTGGCTCAAGTGAGCATCCTCGGCGGGGAAGAGCGCGAAATCAAGATCAACATTTCCTCCGCCCGACTCGAACAATACGGACTTTCGCTGCTCCAGGTGTCTCAAGCGGTTCAGACGGCCAACCTCGATTTCCCGACGGGGAAATTGACTGGCGAACAAGGGCAATTGCGCATCCGGCTCGCCGGCAAATTTTTGGGTATTGAGGATATACGAAACCTTGTAGTGGGGAAAAGCCGGTTCGGGTCCTCCATTTTTTTAAAGGATATTGCTGAGGTTCAAGACGGCACGCGTGATCCCGAAATCATTTGCCGTACCGACGGACAGCCCGCCGTGGGCATAACCATCCGCAAGCAAGGCGATGCCAATGCGGTAGAGATGTCGAAACTCGTGCTCGAAAAAATCGCCCTGCTGCAAGGCGCGTACGCCGCGGAGGGAATGCGCTTCGAGGTGGTGGCCAACAGCAGCACGTTTACCAAAAAAGCCACCAACGCTGTTATTGAGGATTTGCTTGTGGCGGTGCTTTTGGTGGGCTTGGTCATGTTGCTTTTCCTGCACAGCTTGCGCAATGCTGCTATCGTGCTCGTGTCTATCCCTACCTCCATCGTCAGCACCTTCGTGATGATGCATTTGTTTGGCTACTCGCTCAATCTTATGTCTTTGTTGGGCCTCTCGCTCGCCATCGGCATTTTGGTGGACGATGCCATCGTGGTGATCGAGAACATTTACCGGCACTTTGAGATGGGCAAAAACAAGGTGCAGGCCAGCTACGACGGGCGGATGGAAATCGGTTTCACTGCCCTGAGTATAACACTTGTGGATGTGGTGGTTTTTCTTCCCATTGTATTCACCGCTGGATTGGTGCCGAATCTGCTGCGACAATTTTGCATGACAGTCCTGACCTCCACGCTCGTGTCGCTGCTCGTGTCGTTCACCCTTGTGCCCTGGCTCACGTCGAGGTTTGGGAAACTGCACCGTTTTGAGGGAAAAAACCTGGCTGGACGTATCATTTTGAGGTTTGAAAGATTTTTGGAATGGCTGTCAGATGCATTTGTCAGCCTGCTGAGCTTGGCGCTGAAAAATCGCCGTACCAAAATTATCACCCTACTCACGGCTATCGCCCTGTTTTTCAGCTCGTTCCTGCTCGTCACTTCCGGGCTTATCGGAAACGCTTTCATGGAACCCGGCGAACGGGGGGAATTTCTGCTCGAAGTCGTGTTGCCGCAAGACGCCTCGCTGACACAAACCGATGCTATCACCAAGCGTGTGGAAGCATGGCTTCAAACTCAGCCCGAAGTGGTGCGCACTTTCACAACCGTAGGCGCGAACAACAAATCTTTTGGTCTTAGTGCACCGAATATCGCCGAAATACAGGTTTTTTTAACGCCTTATGGCGGAATACGAAAAGATCTCACGCCTGTTTTTGCCCGAAAAACAAAGGTCAAACTGGAGGAAATCATCGCAGGTGCACGAATCAAAACCAACCCGATTGACATCCTTGGCCTCTCCTTTTCGCCCATCGAAATACAGCTCAACGGTCCGAGCCTCGACAGTCTTTTAATGCTCGCTGAAAAGGTAAAAATTGAAATGGCTGCGGTACCTGGTTGTGTTGAAATCGGCTCTACGGTGGAAGGAGGCAACCCGGAAGTGAAAGTAGAAGTGAACCGCCAGCGCATGGCAGATTTTGGTCTGGCTATGGCGCAAGTGGGCTTAACGCTGCAAACTGCTTTTAGCGGCAACACCGATGCGAAATACCGCGATGGCGATTTTGAGTATCCAATTCGCATTGCCCTCGATGCGTTCGACCGACGCAGTGTTGAAGACATCAAAAATCTGTCTTTTGTAAATCCGCTGGGCAGTACCGTGTCTCTAAAACAGTTCGCCGACGTGCGTCAAGGAACGGCTCCTACCCGCCTCGAACGCCGCGACCGCAGCACCTCCCTCATGCTCACAGCACAGGTCATCGGTCGGCCAAATGGTTCGGTGACCCGCGAAATTATCAAACGCCTTGCCCCCCTCCGACTCCCGCCCGGCACCCAAATCAAATATGGCGGCGACTACAAGCGCCAACAACAGGGCATCGGTACGCTCGGTTTTGCGCTTTGGGCATCGCTGGTGTTTGTATATCTCATCATGGTAGCACTGTACGACAACTGGGTTTATCCGCTTGTCGTGCTGGTGTCCATCCCGCTTTCAGTCATCGGTGCATTCCTTGCGATGGCGCTGGCGAGCGAAAACCTCACCGTGTTCACGGGCCTGGGAATGCTCATGCTGATCGGCTTGGTGGGCAAAAACGCCATCCTTGTGGTGGACTTTGCCAATCAGCTACGAGATCAAGGCGTAGCGTTGCGCGAAGCCCTGCTGCAAGCCACCAAATTGCGCTTCCGGCCTGTACTGATGACCAATATCGCGATGGTGATTGGCCTGCTGCCCATCGCATTTGCGCAAGGCTCAGGGGCAGACTGGAAAAACGGCCTTGCCTGGACCATCATCGGCGGGCTGAACTCTTCTATGTTCCTTTCGCTGATCGTGGTTCCGGTGGTGTACTGGATGTTCGACCGGGCGATGGAGAAGCTGGGGATGGGGAGGAAGGAGAAGGTGGATTTGGTGGAGTGAGGTTGCCATTGACCGTGCCGAAGTGTATAAAGATCGTATCTGACCACGTTTTTTTGCGGGTTACCCTAACAAACTCCTCCCCTCTAAAATCAACTCCAAAAACGCTTCCGACGATAACACTTCAACCTTAGGAAATGGTATATTTTTCAAGACTTTGAATCGCTTGCCAGATTGGATAGAATTTTGAGGCCGAGAAATGGCAACAGTAAGCACATTGGTGTCGAGGACTACCTTCATACCGGCTCCCGACGGTAAGGTGTGCGCTGGTGTTTACCCAAGATTTTTTCCTCGGTAAATTTTTTCTCCTCCCAGACCTTGTCTGCAAAATACTGCCCCAAAAGTGTTTTAATTTGCAATAAATCCCGATCCGAAACTTTACGGGCATAAAGTTTTAACAATTCTAACTGAAGGTTAGAAAATGGTTGCGGGATGCCATGTGCTGCGTTCATTCCAGATAAATTTAGTGCAAAAAAAGATTTTTCTATGAAATTCCCAACTTGAATATTCAATTTTTCGAATAAAACGGATTTCAGTCCCCTATGCATTCAGTTTCTTAAACATACTCCACCCCTCCCTCCCAGGCCCCAGCGCCTTCCACAAAACCTCCTCTGGCGGCTCCGCCTCCAATAAAATCCGTTCACCCGTAGCAGGATTGTCAAACGCCAAGCGCCAGGCGTGGAGGTGGATACTACGATCGGGATTGCTGCGGCGGGCACCATATTTCACGTCGCCTTTAATGGGGCATTTGATTGCGGCGAGTTGGGCGCGGATTTGATGGTGGCGACCAGTAACCAATTGAATATGAAGCAGATGGTAATGCTTGCTGCTTTCTAACAATTGGTAGCGAAGTTCGGCGCGATCGGTGCCGGGTTGTTCTTCATCGTAGACGGTGGATGTGTTTTTCGCCTGATTCTTTTTCAAATAATGAACCAGCGTGCCGTCGGGTTTTGGCGGCATATTTTGCACCATTGCGAGGTAGTCTTTTTGGACGCTGCGGGCCTGGAACTGCGCTGAAAACAGGGCCATAGCCTCGGCTGTTTTGGCAAAAAGCACCAGCCCGCTAACCGGACGGTCAATGCGGTGAACAAGAAAGAGTGGATGTCCACAATGCGCTTCGGCCAAAGTCAGGAGCGAGTCGTCGCCCGTTTTGTCGGGCTGGGAAGTCAGGCCGGGGGGTTTGTTGATGACCAGGAAGGCGGCATTTTCGTGTAGTATGTTGAGCATAGTTTGATCTTTTTTTAGGAACGGGTGAATTTTAGGGCATATTACTGGACATTTTCTAGTATCGAGACCTATAAGGTTTTTGGAAACCTTATAGGTCTGGTGGCAATTAAAAATGACCAGCAGTCAGATTCTTGGGTCTGACTGGTTTCGCCCTGCATGCTCGTACGACCCCCGCAGGCTCGCACAACTTGCGCTCAAGATTCCAGCACTTTCTCCAACCGGATTCCTCGAGAGCCTTTGATCAGGATGGCCGTGTCGCGCAGGTCTTGGGCATCCAGCCAAAGTTTGGCGGCTTGATTGTCGGCAAAATGCAGCGCGCCAAATTTTGAAAACGGGGTTCCCCCAAATTCTTTTCCGACCAAAACGATCTGGTCAATCTTGAGCCGCGCGGCGAAACGGAGCAAATCTTTGTGTTCTTTTTGGCTTCCTTCACCGAGTTCCAACATATCACCCAAGATGGCAATACGGTGCTTGGCAGGCATGGCGCAGAGGCTTTGGAGTGCTGGCTGCATACTAGAGGGGTTGGCATTGTAGGCGTCCAATAAGATCGTCGCTCCATTATGCTGTATCAGTTGGGAGCGGTTGTTGGAGGGGGTATATTTTTCCAATGCTTCTTTGATTTTTTCCGCAGGCACTTTGAAATAAACGCCCAGTGCAATGGCTGTCATAACATTCTGAAAGTTGTGATTTCCAAAGAGTTGGGTGGTCAAATCAACGCTTGGTCCATCGTCCGAAAGAAAAGCTGCGCGCACAAAAGGCATATCTTCCAACATCTGCACTTCAATAACCCCCGGCTCATGGCGGAGTTCTTCGGTACGGGAATAGCCCACGCGCATGGGCACTTTTTTTGACATAGCAGGCAGATACTTTTCTGAAAAGTTCACGAACGCGCAGCCGTAGTTTTTTGCCAAAAAATCATACAGCTCAGCCTCCGCTTTTTTTACGCCAGCGAGGCTTCCAAATCCCTCCAGATGCTCTTTCCCAATGTTTGTCAGAAGTCCGTGCGTTGGTTGCACGATGCGGCAAAGTTCCTCGATATCCCCCGGTTGGTTGGTTCCCATTTCAATGATTGCAACCTCTGTGCCGCGCGGCATGGACAGCAAAGTGAGCGGCACACCAATGTGGTTGTTCAAATTCCCCTTGGTAAAATGGCAGGGATAGTGTGCTGATAAAACGGTGGAAACCAACTCTTTGGTCGTAGTTTTTCCGTTGGATCCACCAATAGCGATCACGGGAATCTCAAATTGGCGGCGGTGGTGATTGGCCAATTGCTGTAAGGTTTTTAACACATCCGGCACGAGTAAACAACGCTCATTCGCACGGTAATCCGGGTTGTCAATCACCGCGTATGCTGCGCCTTTTTCCAAGGCTTGTTCTGCAAATTTGTTGCCGTCGAAATTATCCCCTCTAAGCGCAAAGTAGATACATCCAGGGGGCAATTGCCGAGTATCAGTGCGCACCAATGGGTGTTGCTGAAAAATGGAATAGAGTGCTGGTATGGTGGTCATTATGTCATTGATCGTCATTGATGGTCATTGATCGTCATTGATCGTCATTATGGGTCATTGATCGTCATTGATGGTCATTATTGGTCATTGATCGTCATTGGGTCATTATTGGTCATTGATCGTCATTGGGTCATTATGGGTCATTGATCGTCATTGGGTCATTATGGGTCATTGATCGTCATTGATGGTCATTGATCGTCATTGGGTCATTGATTTAGAGGGATCTAAAAGGGGAGGTCATGCATTTCTTGGACATCCCCGTAGGGCGTATCCGGCTCGCGAAGTTGGTCGTTGGAAGTACCTGATGTGCCAATGGATTTTATGTACTTATTTAACATTAGATGGCAACGAGAAAGCAAAGTAGTAATACGACAAAAAGTTGCTTCATCAACAAGATTTCGGTTGCGTGATTTTTTGAGCCATGTCTTGGTTTCCAATAGAGAACCTCTAGCATAGAAACAAAAATTCCGATTCTCCTTATAATGAAAACGCCCATGCCCTTCAGCAATGTTGGCTGAAATCGAGTCTGAAGCCTCACAAAATTGACTTCCAATGGCTTCTTTTTGAAAACGATCCCATTTTTCAACCACGACCCATACTTCTTCTCCAATTTCCATTGCAACTTTATAAACTTCCAAATCATCAATTGGAATGTAACTCATACTATGTAAATTTTTGAATAAACCAAGTTTTAGTAAAATGACCCAATGACCCAATGACCCCAATGACCCAATGACCCCAATGACCCCAATGACCCAATGACAAACACCTCACTCCTGCCAATACACCCGTTTCACCCGCTCCGAAATATTCGTAAACACCTCGTATGGAATGGTTTGCAAGCAGTTTGCCAGTTCCTGAACAGGCAGGTTTTCTCCAAAAATTGTCACTTCATCGCCTACTTGGGCTTCGGGGATTTGCGTCACGTCGAGCATGGTCATGTCCATGCAAACATTTCCCAGCGTAGCAGCGCGCTGGCCACGAACCAAGGCTGAAAATCGCCCTCCACCCGCCAGTCGCAACAAACCATCGGCATAGCCTATGCTGATGGTGGCAATACGTTTGGGCGAAGCGAGCGGTCCACTGTTGCGGTTGTAGCCCACTGTTTCACCGGAGGCAATGGCTTTGATTTGGCTGATGGTGGCTTTCAAGGAGTTTACTGTATGAAGTTGTCCGTGCAGCGTTTTGCCGCCTATACCGTACAGCCCGATGCCCAGCCGCACCATGTCGAAATGGTACTCTGGCCAATTTTCAATACCCCCTGTGTTGCAAATATGACGCAGCGGAGCGTACCCGAGCGCATTGCTTATTTGCCCAAACATTTCAGAAAAAACAGCCGCTTGTCGTCGGGTAAATTCATCGTGCTGCGGAGTGTCGCTGGCTGCAAGATGGGAAAAAACCGAGGCCACGCGCAATTGTGGAATCTCTCGCAGTTTTTCCAGCAATGCGGGTATCTCGACGGGTTCAAAACCCAGGCGATGCATCCCCGTGTCCAACTTGAGGTGAATAGTGAGCGGTTTTTCAGTTCCGGCAAAGAGGGCGATTTCGTCCAGCATTGGTAGGCTGTACACCTCTGGCTCCAAACGAAAACGCCACAGCGTATCAAAACTCGCAGGTTCGGGGTTGAGTACCAAAATGGGCAGGTTGACTCCAGCCTGACGGAGCGCAATGCCTTCGTCAGCATAAGCCACACCGAGGTAGTCCACCTGCTGAAATTCCAACAGTTTCGCCACTTGCGCGGAGCCTGCTCCATAGCCCTCGGCTTTTACCATCACCATCATTTTGGTGCCGGGTTGGAGCAGTCGCTGGTAGGTTTTGAGATTATGGGCCAGGGCTGAAAGATTTACTTCCAGCACGGTTTTGTGGGCTTTTTGTTCCAGTCTCCGGGCAATCCGTTCAAAAGCAAAGGTCCTTGCGCCTTTCAACAAAATCGTTTCCTCGCGGAAATCCTGCGCTGTTATTTTTTCTAAAAAACTTTCCGTGTCCGGGTAAAAAATGGCTTCTACGGAAGAAGGCAATTTATGCTGAATAACTCGAATGTCGTGGCCAATGCCGATAAAACGGTCCACTTTCTGCATCTGAACAGCCTCCGCCACCTCCGTCCAAAGCGATTCGCCGGTTTGTCCGCTTTGCAAGATGTCGGAAAGGATGAGCGTCAATTTCTCTTTACCCGCTTGTTGCCGTGCGAATTGCAGTGCTAGGCGGAGCGAGGCAAGGTCGTTGCTGTATGCGTCATTTATCAGCGTACATCCGTGGATGGCGGCCTTCACTTCAAGGCGCATTTCTACGGGTTCGAGCCGCAGCATTCGGTGCTCAATTTCTTCTTGCGGGATGTTGAGCAGGAGCATGACGGCCCAGCAATGGAGTGCATTCTCAATACTTGCAGGGTCGGTAAAGGGGATAACGATTGATGATTTACGATTTACGATTGACGATTTTTCAGCGTCGTTCCGCGCGAGGGTCTTATGACCACGCATCCCCATTTCTGCCCAAATTTTAACCCCGCCAGTTCCCGTATTTTCGATTTTTAGGACATTCAAATCAGCAGGGTCGCCATCATTTTTGGACCAGGTAAAAAGTTGGGCACGCGTATTTTGCGGTGCCCAACGCGTCTCGCAGACAAGTGTATCGGCTCGCTCGAACAGCCGCATTTTTTCTGCCAATTTTTCCTCGTCAGAAGAAAAACCTTCCTGGTGGGCAGGACCAAGATTGGTGAAAACACCAATGGTAGGGCGTATGATTTTTTCCAGCCGCTTCATCTCTCCGGGCTGCGATATGCCCGCTTCGAAAATAGCAAGCGTATTGCGCTCCTGCATTTGCCAAATCGAAAGCGGCACACCGATCTGGGAATTGTAACTCTTGGGACTTCGCACGAGGTCAAAATCAGGCGAAAGGAGCTGGGCGAGCCATTCTTTTACTACAGTTTTCCCGTTGCTGCCCGTGATGCCGATCACGGGGATTTGAAACAGGAAGCGATGATGGGCGGCCAGATTTTGCAGCGCGTCGAGTGTGTTTTTGACTTTCAGTATGTTGGCCTCCGGCAATTTTTTAAGATCAACATTTTTGCTCACCACAAATTGACGAACACCCTGAGCATAAAGTTCGGGAATGAAACGGTGGCCGTCACGGTGTTTGCCCGGCAGTGCAAAAAACAGCGACAAGGCGGGTGAAGCCACCGAACGGCTGTCGAAAAGCAGCTGCGCCACGCTTGGGTTGGCCTCGGTTTTTTGCAGCCATTCGGCTTGAAGGATGGGTTGAATGTCGGAGAGTTGGTAAGTCACGCCGCAAAGGTAGATAGACCACGTAGGTTTTTTGAAAACCTACGTGGTCTACAATGCTCTATTTTTGCCGCCATGGAATGGACATTGAAATCCCCCGACGAATTGCCCGCCATCGTGCCACAATTGCTCGAAGCCTTCGCTGGCCGCCGCAAAATCGCCCTATATGGCGAAATGGGCGCGGGCAAAACCACGCTCGTGAAGGCCATTTGCCAGTACCTGGGTGTGCGGGAAAACACGGCCAGCCCTACGTTTTCGCTTGTGAATCAATATACTTATGTGGAAGCCGGCGGCTCAGTAAGCATTTTTCACCACCTCGACCTGTATCGTTTGCGCACTGCACAAGAGGCCTTTGAAATTGGATTGGAAGAAATCCTGTACGACCCTTGGTACTGTGTGATCGAGTGGCCTCAATTGGCGGAACAACTGCTGCCCGAGGATGCAGTCCGCGTGGAAATCGAGGTATTAGGCAAAACGCAACGGCGAATCCATGTAGCGCGAAATTCATTTCGCCATGCATAGCCTACAAAATTCATTTCGTCTTTTATCAGAGGTGAAATGAATTTCGCCCTACGTTTCGCTACTTTTGCGCCGCATTTTGCTCTTTACCAATTTACCCACCACATATTGCATGGAAAGGCTCCTAGAAAAATACAAGGAGAAAAAGCCCGAAATCATTTTTGAATGGCACGATGAGGACACTGGCGCGGAAGGTTGGATCGTCATCAATTCGCTCCGCAACGGCGCGGCTGGCGGAGGTACCCGGATGCGCAAAGGATTGACCTGTGAAGAGGTAGTTTCACTCGCCAAAGTGATGGAAATCAAGTTTAGCGTATGCGGCCCGGCCATCGGGGGCGCTAAAAGCGGTATCAATTTCGACCCGGCTGATCCGCGCAGGATAGAAGTGCTGGAACGTTGGTACCGCGCTGTCTTGCCCATTTTGAAAAATTATTACGGCACGGGTGGCGACCTGAACGTGGACGAGCTGAAAGACGTAGTACCTATTACCGAAGCACTTGGCCTTTGGCATCCACAGGAAGGCATCGTTCGAGGCCACCTCAAGCCTACCGAAGGTCAGCAAATCAATATCATCGGCCAACTCCGCTACGGCTGTACCAAAATTGTGGAAGACCCCGAATATATGCCCGAAGGTGGCCAGCACAAATATGCCGTTGCTGACCTCATAACGGGCTATGGCGTGGCTGAATCAGTGCGACATTTCTATGATATTTTCCACCAAAGTTCATTGGTGGGCAAAAAAGCGATCATACAAGGTTGGGGCAATGTGGCTTCTGCTGCCGCTTGCTATTTGGCCAAAGAGGGTGTGAAAATTATAGGGATCGTTGACCGCGAAGGAGGCATTCTTGCCCCGGAAGGATTAGGGCTTGATGCGGTGAAACAACTTTTCAACGAAAAAGAAGGAAACAAAATAGCTGCGCCCAACTTGTTGCCTTTCAATGAGGTGAACGAGAAAATTTGGAAAATGGGCGCTGATATTTTTATTCCTGGCGCAGCATCCAAACTGGTTACTCGTGTACAGGTGGATGCGCTCTTGGAAGGCGGTGTGGAGGTCATCGCCTGCGGTGCGAATGTGCCGTTTGTGGATGATCAGGTGTTTTTTGGGCCTACAGCCCGCTATACAGACGAGCACACGGCGGTTATCCCGGATTTCATCGCAAACTGTGGCATGGCGCGGGTTTTTGCCTACCTTATGCAGCCCGAAGCAGTCATGACTGACCGTGCAATTTTCTCTGATACCTCCTCCACGATCCGTCGCGCAATAGAAGAAGTTAGAAAAAATAATGATTCTCCCCGAAAAATATCCACCACCGCCCTATTTTTGGCCCTGAAAAAGCTTGGCATCTGAGTTTTTTTTCCGAATATTGCCTTGTTTTTCTAATCATTTATTAAGCTGAAGTCCCCCCCTTCCGAAAAACAAATCCCCTGACAAACACAAAACGAACAAAACTGTAACATTCATTTCATTAAAAATTCAGCAACCCTATGACGGTTCGGAAATTAACTTTTGCCCTCCTTTTAACCTTTTTTGGACTTGGTTTGGCGGCTCAAGAAGCAGGCTCAACCTATCGTTCATTCACACCAGCAGACCAGTGGGAAGTCGGCGTTGATCTCGGAACGCCGATGATCATTGGTGACATTGAAGCAAAATTCCCAGGCTTTGGCGGTGGCCTCCACGTCCGCAAAGCTTTCGGCCATGTGTTCTCTGTGCGCCTTGGTGGCATGTACGGTGCCATGAAAAACGAAAACACAGGTTCAAACACGGATAAGTCTGAAACAAACTGGTTCTCAGGTAGCGGCCAACTTGTGATGACTGTGAACAATCTCCGTTTTGACAAGCCTTACCGCAAAATAGGCATCAATGTCTTTGGCGGACTTGGCTATTCTTCTTTTGAAGTAACGCCTAACGATGCTACTAAAGCGGATAAGTACTCTGGCGCTACGGTAGAAGTAGGTGCTGGCCTGGCTTTCCGTTTCAGCAAGAAGTTCAACCTCGGTTTGGAGTACACGGTGGCCCAAGTGCTTGGCTCTGATGGCGACCTGCTTGATGGCGACAACAACCTGAACGACAGCCGCACTACTTACCGCGATGCCTTCCACTGGCCGCACCTCTCGTTGAACTTCAACATCGGTGGCAAAGACAAAAACGGCAATCAAAAAACTGAGCCGCTTTACTGGGTCAACCCATTGGAATCGGTTGGTGCTGCGATTTCGGAACTTGAAAAACGTCCGATCTACAACCCAACAGACACTGATGGCGATGGCATAATTGATGACATTGACGAAGAAGACAACAGCCCTGCTGGTGCTCGCGTAGACACCAAAGGTGTTACCCTTGACTCTGACGGTGACAAAGTGCCTAACTACAAAGACAAAGAACCATACTCTCCTCCAGGTTACACGGTGAATACTGATGGCGTGGCTCAAGTGCCAAAACCGATCACGGAAAGCGATGTGAACCGTATCGTGGATGCGAAAATCGCCGCTATTAAATTCCCAACGCCTAATACGGAATGGTACCTGCCAATCATCAACTTTGGCGACAATCGTTACGACGTACGTTACAGCGAGTATGAGAAACTTTACCATGTGGCTTCTGTGCTGAAAAGCCACCCCGATCTTAAAGTCGTGGCAGTGGGTCACACAGACGACCGTGGTCCAGAAGGCTACAACGCCGTGCTTTCTTACAATCGTGCGAAGGCTGCTATCGAAACCCTCGTGTCGCAGTACGGAGTATCTCGTGACCGCCTTATTCTGAACTGGGCTGGCGAAACTACCAACCTCGTTCCAGAAAAAGGAGCAAGCCAGATCAACCGCCGCGTGGAATTCCGCGTTGCGAAAGGCGAAACCGAAATGGCTCGTCCTGAAGGCAAAGAAGCTGGCAAAGGCAGCTTCAAAGGCAACAAAGACGCTGGCTATTAATTGATAGTCAACTGCTGATACTATGGGCAATCTCCGACATGGAGGTTGCCCATTTTTTATGTTCGACCTTTGCTCCGTGGATAATAAACCTAAATTTGTCCGCGTTGGTGGGTACTTTTTCACTTCTTTGCGTCAACATCACCAAAACGTTCGTGTATGAAAACGACAGCCATTAAAAATTCAACTTTTGGGCTTTATGCCCTGCTCTTTTTTTCGGTCCTTGGATCTAGCCAAACCGATGGCCCTCAACCCCAACAAGGCAGTCCGGCTGGACCAAGCTCCCATGTAGCCTTCCAGCACGGGGAGCGACTCACCTATAAAATATACTACAACCTCAACTTTATATGGGTGCCTGCAGGTGAGGTGACCTTCAAAATTTTTGATGAGGGCACCCAATATCACTACCAAGCCAAGGGTGAGACCTACGATTCTTATGAGTGGTTTTTTAAAGCAAGGGACGAATATGACTCTTGGGTAGACAAAAACACGCTGCTGCCCAATTACTCTGAGCGCAACGTGAACGAAGGCGATTACCACATTTTCGAAAAGATATCCTTCAACCAGGCTGGCCGGAAAATGACGGTATGGCGTTCGCCCAAGCGTGGTGAGGCAGAAGAAAAGACCGAACACACCGTGCAAGCCGATTGCAATGATGTGCTTTCCAGCCTCTACAACCTCCGAAATGTTGATTATGGAAGCCAACAAGCTGGCTACTCTGTTCCCTTTCGGATATTCATGGACAAGGAGGAATATCCTCTAAAAATGAATTATTTAGGTAAAGAGTCGAACAAGAAAGTATACAAAATGGGGCGTTACAAAACGCTAAAATTTCAGCCACAGGTCATTGCCGGAACGGTGTTCAAGGAGGATGCAAAAATGACCGTCTGGGTTTCAGACGATGCCAACAGAATCCCGTTACTAATCGAAACGCCGGTGTCAGTGGGATCGGTAAAAATGGTGCTGAAAGACTATTGGGGTTTGAAATACAATTTCGAGGCGAAGAATTAGGAGCATTTGCCCTTGGCGAATATTGGTACGCCCGTTGGTTTTTGGCAAACCGACGGGCGTACTTTTTTGACACCTGCGCGACTTTTTGACTTACCTTCGCCTTGCTAAATCCATAATCTATTGGCATCCCACTTTTCGTTTCCCCGCGTATCAATATTTACTGCGCTCGCACTTGCGCTGCTCATCTGGTTTGGCTCTCGCAACCGCCCCGATCCGCTATGGGCCGAATCTGCCATGATGCTTCGTCAGCCCGCTATGCTCATTGCCGAGGTGCCAGACTCTTTGCAATCCCTTTATTGCCAAATACACAAGCTCCCGTTTGAGGCGGGCGACAGCACCGCGTTCAACCTTGTTATGCAGCCATCGCCCACCAACATTGAATGGGCATCTTTTAAGAAACTTGCCCTTTCTGCTGCCACTTCGCCACTACGCCGCATCGTCGTTTCCGGGGTAACGGGGGTTGGCTCCACAAAACAGGGGAAACGGGTGGCCAACTTGTTGGCGGGGAGTTACGACCGGGTTTTGCAGATTGACTGTGCCCCTTGGTTTGATGTGGAGTACCACAAGAAATATATCGGGCAAGAGGATGAAAAGGGGGTGTTTTACCCTGGAGAGATGCTGCTTTTTTGGGAACGTTGCAAACAGAACCCGGACCAGAAATTTGTGGCAGTCTTTGACAATTTTGACAAAATAAACCCTGAAACTTTTTTTGGCCCTGCACTATGGGAAGCGCTCAGTGCTAAAAAACCTGTGGCTGAAGTATGTGGACAAACGGTTGAACTTCCCGCCAACTGCTATCTCATTTCCATTACGCATTATGGGCCAGGCTCGGTGGTAGAATTCAATGGAGAACATTTCAAGCGATTGGGCGACCGATGCTTGCTGGAAATCAGCCCCAGAGATTTGGTGGCTTGGTTGCGTTTGCAAGAGCGTTCCGCGGAAATCGAACCGGCCAGACTAGCAGCCCTGCGCGACACGGCACAGATGCACCGATTTCTCTTTTACTTCTTGAAAACCAACCAGTTACTTGATAAGAAATACACTGACGGGCATCAAATGGGGCAAGGCTCCAATATCCGGCCATTGTACCTGGATGCTGAACGAGAAAAATTCAAATTGGCGGTGATGAGTCACATAAACGCCATGCAACCCTCCAAGCCGCTCACAGAAAAAGACTTCAGGCACATCGAATACACCTTGCGGAACGAGGGCATGGAAGCAGGCTCGAGTTACTTTGCGCGGCTGGTGCAAATGCTGCACGAAACGGGATATTTTGTCGAAATTACCATGGTGGGCACCACCGCCTTGCTCACAGCGTTGGTAGGCTATTGGGTGTTTCGCCGCCGCGAACAACTCATCCGACGTTACGGAGACCGGGCGCGACAGGTGTTTCAAAATTTTGAAAACCAACAAATTAGCGCAGAAGCAGCTTCGCGCCGACTCGAAGAGATCAAGCGAGAAGTAGACGGTTTGGTGTTGCGACGGAGCCTGGGATACACCGAAGGGCTGTACTTTCTGGCCTTTATTGAGGATATGGTAAAACGCATCGAATTCGCCCGCAGCATCAGCGAAAACTTTCTCGAACTTTTTGGTGCCTTCATGGAAGACGATGTGCTGACAGAGGGCGAGTACCTCAAGCTCAAACAATTCCTCCAATCCATGCGCCATAAAATCCCGGCAGAGGTGTACGAACAGTTCAATCGAAAAGTAGAGAGTACCTACGCTGCAAGCCATCATTAACGCACCATGTTCTAATATTACCCGCACATCAAGTTTTTTACCAAATCCGCACAGCACCATGTACCAAGTCAAATTCGGCGGCAAAAAAGGCAAGACCGTACAACTGATCGAAAGTCCTGATTTAGTCGCAATCCGAACCGAAAGCAACCAAAAACTGGAAGATGTTCACTTGACAACACGGAGCCGTGGCCTCATGAAAGGCAGCACAGAGGTAGTCGCCTTCCCAGAGGCAGGGGTAACGGTGCACCGTATGGCCGATGACAACAGCCAACTCGGTCTCGAATCCGCCGCCAGCCCCACTGCTCACCGCGACGAAGCGCGTGCTTCCCTTAAAAAAGAGGACGATATCCGATTCGCCGGCCGGGTTTTACAGGATGCGGAGAGCGGCGAAGTGATGATTTATACCGAAAATCTTTTTGTCAAATTCCACGATTCGGTGAGCGAAGCAGACTGCCTGAGCCTTCTTAAACGCTTTAAATTGAAGGTAAAAAACAAACTTGGCTTTGCTAAAAATGCTTTTTTTGCACAAACGGAGGAAGGCACGGGTTTGGCTGTATTTGGCATTGCAGAAGAAATTTTGAAAGAGAAAACCGTCGAATATTGCCACCCCGAACTGGTGCAGGAAAGGCGGTTCAAAACGCCTGCCCATACCCTCCAATGGCATTTGGGAAAAACCAAAATCAAGGACAAAGTCGTTGACAACCATGTAAATATCGAAAAAGCGTGGAAGATTACCAAAGGAAAAAATATCACCATTGCAATTATTGACGACGGAGTGGATATCAACCACCCTGAATTTTCCGGGCGCATCGTACATCCCTTTGATGCAACCGACAACAGTGAAGACCCTCGCCCCAAACTGGAGGATGATTCGCATGGTACCCCCTGCGCTGGCATGGCCTGCGCCGCAGGGCTGAAAAATGGCGCGAGCGGCACCGCCCCCGAAGCCAATTTAATGCCTATTCGCTTGCGCAGCGGCCTCGGAAGTATGTCCGAAGCCAATGCATTTGTCTGGGCCGCCGACCATGGTGCGGACGTGATTTCCTGTTCTTGGGGCCCTTCTGATGGGGATTGGTGGAAGCCAGACGACCCGCTCCACACGCGCTCCGTCGTCTTGCCCGACAGTACCCGTTTGGCCATGAAATATGCCCTGAGCAAAGGGCGTGGCGGCCTTGGTTGCGTCATACTTTTTGCCGCAGGCAACGGCAATGAGGACGTGATGAACGATGGCTATTGCAGTTTCGAGGGTGTTATTACGGTCGCAGCCTGCAACGATTCTGGAAAACGGAGCGTGTACTCAGACTTTGGTAAAGCCGTTTGGGTCAGTTTCCCGAGCGGCGATTTTGAATACCCGCCTTTCAATCACCCTGCCCCTTCCAGCGAGGGTTTGCGCACTACAGACCAGCTCGGAAAGCCGGGTTACGCCGAGAGCGACTATACCAATGCCTTTGGCGGTACCTCAGGTGCCTGTCCTGGCATGGCAGGTGTGGTGGCACTGATACTGGCCGCCAACCCCACACTCAGCCAAAAGCGGGTGAAGCAACTCATCCGCAGTTCTTGCTTCCGCATTGACGAGGCGGGAGGGAAATACGACGCAAAAAAGCACAGCGTCTATTATGGCTACGGGCGCATTGATGCCGGGAAAGCGGTAGAAAAGGCGCGAAAAGCGAAGAAAGCACCAAGCTATCTACAAAAATCGTAAATAACTTTAATCTTCACATGCTTGGCCTTGTAAGGGTCATATTGCAATCGTGCCTATGATCGCCAATACAAGTGATTGTTTTTTTCCATTTTTTATGAGTAAAACTTCGAGTGGCTCATATTTCCGCCGTGCGCGTTATTCCATTTTTAGCAAAAACGGAACACTGTTGGCTCAAAAACGGATGCCAGGCGCGACGGAGGGAACTTGATACTTTTTACTTGCTACTCCCGCTGTGCGCAGGTCACAAGACCCACGCACGGCGGAAAAGTGCTTTAGGAAACTGCTGCATAATCCGGCGCAAACTGGACACTAAAATCCGGTGAAAGTGAACACCCAAATCAGGACAAAAACGAATACTTTTTCCGGAGCAAAGTGAACACCCTTTTTCAAGGGTAAAACTGGTTTAAAAGCCGCGCAAAGTGAACGTTTTTCCAGTACCTGCGCGAGCATCTTCGTATTGCTCAGGCATATCAACCCATCGAGCACAAAGCCGGGGAGAAGTTGTTCGTGGACTATGCCTCCGATCTCGTGAACGCAATCCTGACCTTCCACAACCACAGGCTCTTCACATTCAGAGAAGGTATATGGACAAGGCTCATACACAACTTCAAATACTGTGAAACAGTTTCCATCGTCACGTTCATCTGGAGAGGGCTGAAAGTCGCCTTTGTATATGTTCTTTACCCTTCCAACTGGAGTACCGTTAACCACATTTACACCATTTTTGAAATGAAGGCCGATATCAAAAAGAACAAAAAAGCCAGTGAATGTGCTAAAATTTATTTCATGATTGACAGACTCGTAATAAGCAGAATCGGCAATGTACATTATGGCCTCTACAGAAATTGTATCAGCTCCGAGCCTGCTGAAAATTAATTTTACACCAGCTCGTCCATCATTTAATGTGGATATACTGGTATCTGCGAGCGGTGCTATTACTATCGCTCGCCCAGATGCCGAATAACTTAAAAATGCCTCACCCCATAGCGGCTCAACGTCAATGTTGAGCATTCTGGTAGAGTCTCCTTCAAAAGAAGACTGAGAATTAAGGTTTAGTTTTTCAAAATAAGTCTTAGCTTCAGAAACGCTAATTGGAAGGTTAATTGAAGCGGAAGCTTGTAAAGCATCGAACCTGTCTTTTTTACAACTCAACAGGAGAGCAATAAAAAAGGCAACGAAAAGCATGGGCCACAAAGTGACCAATCGGAGGGTACGCATAAATAAAATAGGGTGTTTAGACAGTTTTTGGGAATCCGTTACCACGCGCGCTGGTTGGGCTTTCCTTGGCAGCCGGATAAATGAATTTGATAACACAAAGATAAACCGCATTAAAAGTGCCAGCAAAAGCACTTTTTGATTTCGAAATGGAGGAGTGATAGTTCAACTCACCCTTTCCTCGATTCCGTGATCCTTTCATACGCCTCGTTGATCTGCTGGAATTTTTCTTTGGCATGGCGGAGCGCTTCTGAAGAAACACCTTTGGCAGCCATCTTGTCCGGGTGCCACTGCATGGCGAGGGCGCGGTATTTTTTCTTGATAAGCTCCAGGCTGTCAGTAGTTTCTGCACCGAGAATGGCGTAGTGCGGGTCTAGCGGATTCCAGCGCGGCTGTTGCTGTCTGCCGCCCGAGCGGGTATGGTAGAAGCGTGCTTTTACACGTTCATATTGTAGCCGGCCAACCTGGAAAATCCCAGCTGCCCGAAGCAACATTTCTTCTTCTCTGGGATGAAGCCCTCCATCGGCTGCAGCGGTGGCGAACAGCAGGTCGAGCATATTCAGCACATGGTGTCGGTCGCGGCCAAAACCCTCGTGGAAAGCCCGGGCGTACTGGTCAAAAGAATCGTTGGATTCTTTTGCGTTCTTCCAGATTTTGACGGCTTGCAGTCGTCCGCGTTCGTTCATGCGGAACTGGTTGCGCATCAGGCTTTCCATGTGCGATACTTCTCGCTCATTGATAGGGCCGTCAGATTTGGCCAATTTGGCACAGAGCCTGAACACATGAAAAATAAACTCCCCCTGCCGCCGCTGATAGGCTTTGAATTCGCTCTCCGACTGCTCTTTTTCCTTTGGCTGGTCAAAAAAATAATGCCCCAGCCAGGACCCCACGAAAAAACCGATCAGCCCACCAAATGGGATGCCCAAAAGGTCGAACAAAAAGATGCCGGCGATGCCACAGAGAATTTTGCCTTTGATTTCCACAGTGATGGATGACGGAATGCTGCACAACAGAAATTAGGCGGCAAAGTTACCGAAGGGAAGGCAACTGGGCGGGGAATGTGAATGGGAACTGTGAAGTGAGGGAATTTTCTCTCATTCCTCCTCCTTCTCCACCCCCACAAACCCAAACTTTTCCACATCAAACAAGCCTCGATCCGTCATTTTCAACTTCGGAATCACGGGCAGTGAGAGAAACGACAGCGACATGAACGGCGCACGTAAAACACAGCCCAATTCAGATTTTACCCAGCCATCGAGCAGCGCATATTCCTTGGCCAACTGCCAGCCGTCGCTTTGGCTCATCAGCCCGGCGATGGGGAGCGGGAGCGTGCGCACATCACCCATTTCGTTGGATGCGGCAATGCCACCTTTGGCTTCGATCACTGCATTTACGGCCAGGGCAATTGCATCGTCAGAGCTGCCCACGGCCACTATGTTGTGTGAATCATGGGCCACACTGCTGGCCAAAGCGCCGCACTTTAAGCCAAAGCCTTGAACAAATCCCAAAGCAGGTTTGGCATCAGGCGCATAACGGTTTAATACGGCGATGTAAAGCAAATCTTGGGAGAGATCAGGGAGGTACAGCCCATCCATTTCATGTGCCAAAGCCTCCACTTCGCCCGTTACGATTTCACCGTCGAAGACTTTGATGACGCGGAGCTTTGGCAAGTGTGGCACACCTGCGAGGTGTGCCACACTTTCACCTGCGAGGTGTGCCACACTTTTACTTTTAAATTGAAAATCAATCGCTTTCCGTGGTTTTGCCAAAAACTGATTGGGCGCGTCCACGGACAACTGCGAAATCAAAGTCGCCCCATTTTCGGCTACTCTTTCACCGTCAATCCAGGTTTCCAGCACCTTGAAATATTGCAAATCTTCCACCCGCACAAAATCTGCGGGGTCTCCTTCGCGCAATAGTCCAACGGGTAAGCGGTAATGTTCCACGGGATTTATGCAAGCCGCCCGCAGCGTGTCGAACAAGTCACAACCGTAGGCGATAGTGCGTAAAACAAGTTGGTTGATATGGCCTTGCACGAGATCGTCGGGGTGCTTGTCGTCAGAGCAGAACATGATTTGCCCGGGGAACTCCTTGAGCAGCGGCCAAAGGGCCTCGAAGTTCCGCGCTGCGCTGCCTTCCCGGATAAGGATTTTTACGCCGAGTTGGGCTTTTTCCAAGCCTTCCTCGTATGTAAAACACTCGTGGTCGGTGCTGATTCCTGTGGCAAAATAACGCCGGGCATCCTCGCCACGCAGGCCGGGAGCGTGGCCGTCCACGGGTTTGCCAAGTTTGTGGGAGGCGGCGATTTTTGCCATCACTTCTGGGTCGCCGTGCAGTACGCCTGGGAAGTTCATCATTTCGGAGAGGTAGCCGATGGCGGGGTTTTGAAGGAGTTTTTCTACATCGGTGGCGTTTAGTACCGCCCCGGCAGTTTCAAAAGAAGTGGCTGGAACACAAGACGGAGCACCAAAACAAAACTTCAGGGGCGAACGCCCGGCATCGTCGAGCATGAACGCAACGCCTTCATTTCCAAGCACATTGGCAATCTCGTGTGGGTCAGACACGGTGGCGACCGTGCCGTGTACCACTGCCATCCGCGCAAATTCAGTAGGCGGCAACATGCTGCTTTCAATATGAACGTGCGCATCCACAAAGCCCGGAAGGATGTAGCCGGAGTTGACAGGCAAACCGACGATTTCCCGAATTTGGTGAATTCGCCCGTTTTCCAGCGTGATTTCGGCTGGGTAAATGCGGCCCTGATGGAGGTCTACGAGATTTGCGGAAAGGGTCATTTTTAAGATGATATTAGTGGTAGAGAATATCTTACGAGGTTATTGTCTTTGACAGGATTTACAAGGTGAACAGGATGTGTGACTTCCATTTGTCGGCTTTGCCGATAACCCCTCTTATATCCTGTTCATCCTGTCAAAAAATATTACATGTAGAAAATCGCTCAAGAAATCACCACTCCACCACCAGTCCATCATACGCCAATTGCACATTCGGGGGCAGATTCGGATTCACATCCGCTGCCTTACCCATCTGATGGCTCACGTGCATAAGCCATGCGCGATCGGGCGCAAGTTTTTCCACAAAAGCAAGACTCTCTTCGAGGTTCATGTGCGTGGGGTGTCCCCGGTGGTGCAAGGCCGTGAGAATCAGGTATTTCACGCCTTCCAATTTCTTTAATTCCGTTGCTGAAAGGGTTTTCAAGTCGGTCAAATAGGCCAATTCCCCGATGCGAAAGCCCAAAATGGGCAATCGTCCGTGCATTACTTCCAGCGATTGTATCGTGATATTGCCAAATTCCAGCCGGGTGTCTTTGTCAATTGGCACCAGTTCGATGCGCGGCAAACCGGGGACCTGCTCGGTAAAAACATACTCAAATCGGCGGCGTACTTCGCTGGCTACCCTGGGCAAAGTGTATACCGCCATCGCCTTACCTGAGCGGTGGTTGAAGGGGCGGATGTCGTCCAGCCCGATCACATGGTCATTGTGTTCGTGTGTGAGCAGTATAGCGTCAAGGTGTTTTACCCGGTACAGGAGCATCTGCTGGCGGAAATCCGGCCCAGCGTCAATGAGCACATTGGTACGGCCATCGGTCAACAGCGCAGCCGAGCGAAGGCGCTTGTCCAATGGGTCGGTAGAGGAACACACCGGGCAATCACAGCCGATGACGGGAACTCCCTGAGAGGTGCCGGTGCCGAGAAGGATGATTTTCACGGGGCGAAGGTAAATGACTTTAAAAGCCGCGACACATTCCCCGCCGTCGTTGTTGTAATTTTGCCGCGCCATGCAATACCATTTCAATCCATTCAACCATTGGCGATCATCGCCTAAGCTTGCACTTATCACTTTTTATTTAGCACTTATCACGCTTTTAGCCGCCTGCGCTCGTCAAGGCGCCCCCACTGGCGGCCCTAAAGATACCAAGTCGCCGGGGATAGACACGCTGGCGAGCAGCCCCAATTTTGCAACCCGTTTCGACAAAAAGCGTTTCGAACTGAAGTTTGACGAATGGGTGGTGCTTTCCGATGTGGGCACTCAAGTGGTGGTATCGCCGCCGCTCGCAGTGCGTCCCGAAGTGCTGCTGAAAGGCAAAACCGTGGTAGTCAATTTTGACAAAAATGAAGTGTTGCGCCCCAATACCACCTATACCTTCAACTTTGGTACAGCGGTCAAAGACTTGCACGAAGGCAACCCAGCCAAAGACCTTCGCTTTGTTTTTTCCACCGGCGATTTTATAGACAGCCTGCTTTTTAGAGGTTTTTTGGTGGATGCTTTCACTGGCGACCCTGTCGAAAACGTCTCGGTTATGCTCTACGAAAACTTCGCAGATACTGCGGTGCGTAAAGAACGTCCCTACTATTTTGCCAGGACGGACAAGCTCGGCCAGTACGAATTTAGAAACCTCCGATCTGGCACTTTCCGGGTGATAGCGATAGAAGACGGAGACCTAAATCTCCGCTGGGATGGTGAAAACGAGCGCATTGCGTTTCGCGATGCTGCATTGTTGGTGAACGATTCGCTGCGCGAACTGGTCAATTTAAGACTGTTCAAAAACCAACCCAAATTCCGATTGCTGGGGCAAAACGCCAACCGATATGGCTTGGTGAAAGTAGGATTCAGTATTCCGCTCAAGTCTTTTGAAACCCAAACTTTTGCGCCAGCAGGCTTAAAAACTTTGATCGAGAAAACACCCGATTCCTTGATGTTTTGGTATGATTTGCCCGTAGTAGATACTGCTTGGACACTGCTTTTTTCAGCCGCAGAATTCCGTAATCAGGACTCCGTGTCCCAAACTCCGCGCTCCGAATTCGATTCAATCCAGATCAAAAAACTTTCGCGTAGCGAATTTCTGACAAACCACCGCATCGGTTTTGGCGATGTTGCGCCACCGCCAGCTGCTTCAGCCCGTGGCAGATCAAATGCCGCGCCACCAAATCCTCAAATTGTCAAGACCATCATTCAAGCCCCGGCTTTGCCAGCCAGATTGCCATTCAACTTTCCCATTGTCTCCATTGACACATCGCGTTGGCTACTCACGGTGGATTCCAGTCGGTTGAGGGATTTCAGTGTAATGCCAGATTCAGCAAGCCCCCGTCACTATTCGCTTGCCTTTGATTGGAAACAAGGAAAAATTTATGCGCTCACGCTGCTGCCCGGCGCAGTCAGCGATTTTTGGGGAACGCCCAATGCAGACACACTGAATCGCAACTTTAACGTGCTTGCCGAAAAACAACTTGGCACTTTATCGCTCAGCTTGGAAAAAATCCGACCCGGCACACGCTATGTCCTTCAGATTCTGAACGGCACCAGCGTGCAAGAAGAAAGGTTTTTCACCGCAGAAACGGCCAGCAAAAAATTTGTTTTCAGTCATTTGCAGGTAGCGGCCTACACCGCCCGTTTACTGGAAGACCTCAATGGAAATGGCCGTTGGGATACCGGCGATTTTGCGACTCAACGTCAGCCAGAGCGTATTTTCAATAAAAAACTCGATGCGCTTCGTGCCAATTGGGAATTGGAAATCAGCTTTAACATCGAGGTAGACGACGAGAAAAAACGGAGGAAGTGAGTGTTAATGTCGTAGACTTAGAGCGTGGGGAACACGGATGACGCGGATGAGACACGGATTTACCTTCTAACAAAATCCGTGTCCCATCCGAGTCATCCGTGTTCCCCACGCTTAATCCTCAATCTTCACCAACATCGGTTTGGTGTAAAACTCTGTCAAGCTTTCTACCAAAAAATAGGCGACTTCGGTTTTTTCAAAACGCTTGCGAACAAGGTAAAGAGACCAATCACCCGGCCCTATTTGCGCCATTTTGGCAGCAGGGATTTCGATGAGCGGCGCACCCAAAGTCGTGCTGACCTCCATCGGGACGGTTCTTCCTTCAGTAGTATTTTCCCACATGAATACGAGGGTTTCGCCTTTGCCAAGCGGCTTTCCAGCCCACTGGAGGATCGAAGGAGTTTTGGTAGAAAGGACTTTTGTGTCAAAGAAAAACGAGTCAATAGACGGTACTCCCAGTTTGAATTCCCCTTTCTCCCCTTTTTGAGTTTTCCATTCAAAAACCGTTTCAGCGGTGTACACTGCGGGGAACTCGACAGAATAGGTAATGCCACGCACGGGCAGTATCTTCATTTCAGTGGATTGGAAACGAATTCCTTCAGGCATTTCGATCACATTTTTCGTAGTTCCGTCTCGGAGCGAAGCCTCGGCCTTCACATTTCGGCCAGCCACGTCGAAACGTACATAGCAGTTCAAGATATTTTTGGGGGCAGGGGCAGGGTCTTGGCAATGCCAAAAAGCCAATGCTGTCAGAATTGAAAAAAAGATGTGCTTCATATACTTGTCTGAATATCTTTGCCGCTTGTCTGGCAAAAGGCAGAAGTTGGTGGAAGAAAATTGATGGGCGCAAATTTCAGCAGATAAAGCCGAAATGTCAACTTCTTTCACGAACCGGGGAGCTACGTTCGTCCTCCCAGAGTTGCCATTCACACATTCCGCAAATACTATTATAAGGAAGAGGTCTATTTTCGACCTTGTTAATTGTACCTCGAAATGGGAAGTGTGCTAATTACCGATGATTGTCACTCAATTTTGATTGAAGGGTTGGAAAAAATGGGATGGCGCTGCGATTTCTTGCCAGACATCACGCCGGAAGAGACAAGAGCCGCCATCGGAAAATACGAAGGGCTGGTGATCAACAGCAAGATACTGGTGAACCGGGACTTTTTGGATGTAGCAGGGAAATTGCGTTTTGTGGCTCGCTTAGGCTCCGGGATGGAAATTGTAGACAGGGCGTACGCTGCCGAACGCGGCGTGAAAGTGTGGAGCAGTCCTGAAGGAAACCGAAACGCGGTTGCAGAACAAGCCTTGGGAATGATGCTCGCATTGGCAAACAATCTCCCGCGTGCGGATCGAGAAGTGCGCCAGGATATTTGGCGAAGAGAGCTCAATCGAGGTTGGGAATTGAAAGGGAAAGTGCTTGGGATAGTGGGTTTTGGACATACGGGTAGCCAATTTGCCCGAAAATTGGCAGGGATGGAAATGGAAGTGTTGGCTTATGACAAATACAAACCGGAAGGTTTTGCGGCGCAAATGCCCTGGGTAAAAGAATCAAATTTGAAGGGAATACAGCAGCGTTCGGACATCATAAGTTTACATTTGCCGCTTACGGAGGAGACTCGACACTTGATAGACAAGGCATTTATTCAAAATTGCAAGCAAGGATTTGTGCTGATTAATACTGCTCGCGGGCAAAATGTTCGTACAGAAGATTTGGTGGAAGGATTGGAATCAGGTCAGTTGGGTGGCGCGTGTTTGGATGTCTTTGAGAACGAAAAGCCCCAAACCTACACAGAAAAGGAGAAAGCACTTTACGAGCGCTTGCATCTGTTTGAAAATGTCGTTCTTTCGCCCCACGTGGCTGGCTGGACGCAGGAGTCAAAAAGGCTGTTGGCAGAGGTGCTTTTGAAAAAAATAGCCTCAGAACGCTAAAAAATCTGACTTTTTAAGGAAAATCAGGGAGATTTATACTGCGATTTCAGAATCGCAACACCACAAAAAACAGTATCGTCTAACCTAACAAGTAAATTTTTCAATCTCTGTTCTATGGTACGTTCTTTACTATTAACATTTGCGATGCTCCTGGTAGGTGCTGCCGTCGCAGTTGCTCAGTCAACCGTGTTGACAGGCAATATTAGCGATGGCAAAGAAGCACTAATAGGGGCGACCGTGAAGGTGTCGAGAGGCACAGACTTTGTGCGAGGCGCCATCACGGATTACAACGGCGACTTCCGTATCCAGCTTGACCCGGGCACCTACGATGTAGAATTTTCCTACACGGGTTTCCAGGCGCAACGCATTACTGGAGTGCGGGTGTTGGGCGGACAAATCACGACTCAGAACGTGATTATGTCCAATTCCGCCGTGCTTGAGGAAATCGAAATAGTTGGCTACAAAGTCCCGCTCATTCAGCAGGATCAGACTTCAAGTGGCCAAACGCTGACCTCTGACCAAATCAAAAACCTGCCTACTCGTAGCATCAGCACCATTGTGGCTACTACAGTAGGTGCCACCTCGATTGACGGTGGCGATGTAAACATCAAAGGTGCTCGCGCCAATGGTACCGACTATTATATTGACGGTATCCGGGTGTCGGGAGGGGTGCCTCCAGTGCAAGATCTGGAGCAACTCCAGGTAATCACCAGCGGCTTGGGTGCCGAAATCGGCGACGTGACGGGCGGTATCGTGTCTGGTACAACCAAAGGCCCGGCTGGCGAATTCCACGGGGGATTAGATATTGAAAATTCCAAAGGCTTGGATGCATTTGGCTATCTGCTTGCCACAGGCAACGTAAGCGGCCCTATCATTCGGAAGAAATTAACGGACGGCAAAAGCCGCACCGTGCTTGGCTTCCGTCTTTCTGGACAATATTTGACCCGCGATGAAGATGATCCTGCTGCTTTGCCTGTTTACAGAGCGAAACAAAGTGTGCTCGATGATCTGGAAGCAAATCCCATAAGCCGTTTGGGCTCCAATTTTGTCAACAGCGCGGAATCGCTTACAAATGAGGATGTGGATAGACTGGATGCACGGCCTTTCCAAAAAAGGACCAACCTTGACCTCAACGGGAAGATTGACCTTCGCCTTGCCAGCAATATTGATGTTAGCCTTACGGGCACGTTCACCGATGATCGTGATTTGGTTGACGGTGGCACTACTTTGGACAATCCAGGCTGGTTTTTGTTGAATGCCCAGAACAACCCCACAGAATTCAGGAATACTTACCGAGGTAACTTCCGCTTCCGCCACCGGCTTGGCGGATCAGACCAAAACCAGGATGCTACAAGCAGCAAACGTGTTTCGATCAGCAATGCGAGCTACAGCTTGCAATTTGCCTACGAGCGCAACACGTTCAAAACCCACGATAAACGCCACGAAGACCGCCTTTTTGACTATGGCTACATTGGCAAATTCGATTTTGAGCAAGTCCCCACATTTGGCCCGAATGATAATGGCGAGTGGGTACACGAAGGGTACAACGACTTTTTTGTGCGCTATACCCCCGGCACCCAAAACACTGTTTTGGAAGCCTACAACAATTTTGCCATTAAGGAAGAAGAGGACATTCAAGCTTCTCTCTTCCCTGCCTTCCTTACTTATCAGGCGAGAAACGGCAACTTTTCGCAGGTTTATGATGATGTATGGGGCGGTATGTACTCCAATGTTGGCCTATCCTACAACCGCTTTGAAAAAAACGAACAGGACATCGCCACACTCAATGCGAATGTCAGTTTCGACCTGAAATTAGGCAAAAGCGGGACGCACAATATACAGTTTGGTCTGCTTAATGAGCAGCGTACCCAACGCTTTTACCGTGTAAACCCCAACGGACTTTATCTATGGGGAAGCCAGTATGCCAACATCCATATGAATGGTTTGGATACCAATCTTGTCATCGGACAACAGTTTGTTGATCCGCCAGGTGTTTTGATAGATATCCACCCATACGCTACGGTGGATCTGCCAGAGAACAGGTTTTACCGCGCAGTCCGCGAAAAGCTTGGGATTCCGCTCAACGAATGGGTGAATGTGAACGCCATTGCCCCTAATGACCTTAGCCTCTCCATGTTTGCTCCGCGCGAACTGATGGATCAAAACCTTATAAGCTATTATGGCTACGATTATCTTGGCAACAAAACGGGAGACGGCATCACATTCAATGATTTTTTCACAAGCCGTGATATAGATGGAATCCGCAACTTCCCCAATGCCCCTTTGCGCCCCCTGTACCAAGCGGCTTGGTTGAAGGACAAGTTCACGTTCAACAAAATGATATTCAGCCTAGGTCTTCGCGTGGAGCGATTTGACTTGAACACCAAAGTGTTGAAAGATCAGTACTCGCTTTACAGGGTTATGGACGCAAAGACATTCTTTGAAACCGTGCCAACGGGCGAAGTACGTCCGAATACCATCGGCGATGAATTCAAAGTGTACACTGCAAGCGAACAAGACCCATCCATAAAAGCATACCGTAACGGGGATACTTGGTTCTTTCCTGATGGCCGTCAAGCCAACGACGGCAACGTCATCTTTGGCGGTGGGGTAGTGAACCCCTATCTGTTCAACGTCAACGAAGACGTAACTTCTGTTGATTTTGACCCAAGCGGTTCTTTTGACGACTATACACCACAAGTGAACTGGCTGCCGCGCTTGGCATTCTCGTTCCCAATCTCAGAAAAGGCGAATTTCTTCGCACACTATGACATTTTGGTGCAACGCCCGCCGAACAACTGGGAAGTAACGCCACGTAACTATTTTTACTTCTACCGCCCAGGTACGAAGAACAACGCAAACCTCCTCCCAGAGCGTGTTGTGGACTATGAAGTAGGTTTCCAGCAGGAACTCAACAAGCGTTCAGCCATCAAATTCTCGGCTTATTACCGCGAATTCCGTGACATGATCCAGCGCCGTACAATCCTTTATGTGCCCGTTATCGGCAGCTACGATACTTATGGCAACATTGACTATGGTACGGTTAAAGGTTTCACTTGGCAGTATGACCTTCGTCGCACCAAGAACACCGAGGTGCGCATTGCCTACACCTTGCAATTTGCAGATGGTACAGGCTCTGACTCTGAGTCGCAAAGCGGCCTGACCTCTCGCGGCAACATCCGCTACTTGTTCCCGCTTAATTTTGACGAGCGCCACAACTTAGCTACAACCATTGATTACCGTTTCGACGGCGGCAAAGGATACACTGGCCCAATGATCAACGGCAAAAAAATCCTGGCTGATTTTGGGGTTAACTTGCTAATCAACGCAGCTTCTGGTCGGCCATACACTTCCAAATTCAGGCCAACACGTTTTGGGTCCTCAGGCACAGTCGGTTCTGTCAATGGAAGCCGTTTGCCTTGGCGTTTCAATGTTGACATTCGGGTAGACAAAACGTTCCGCCTCAATCCTAAGGCAAAAACACCCTTGGATTTGAACGTTTACGTTCGTATGTCAAACTTGTTGAATCGTCTCAACATATTGAATGTTTACGGTGCAACAGGGTCTCCTACCGACGATGGCTTCCTCGCGATTCCAGACGGTCAATCCGTGGTGCGCCAAGTAGGAGAAACCGGCTTGGATCCTCAAGCGTACCTTGATTCGTACTCTTGGCTGGTGCGCAATCCCAACAATTTTGCGCAACCTCGCCGCATTTATGTTGGAGCTTATTTCATTTTCTAAACCTTTCAAAGCAAGAAGGGTTAGTCTGTGCGATGCGATCAAGACGATTTATCGCACAGACCAAACCCAAACCATCACAAACTTTTTTAAAAATTGAAAAATACAAATACCATGCGTGTCAAAAGACTTTGGATAATAGCCTTGCTGGCTTTGGGGGTATGGAGCCTCCAGGCACGTGAGCCGGATGGTCCACGAAATGCCCCTAAAACCTCCAAAAAAGCACAATACCGCGATATTTGTTCGAACTCCGAGAGCCAAATTGACCAGGCCATCAACAACGTTCGAGCGCGTCTTTTGGGCGGCGGCGACTGCTGGTGGGACTTAAATAGAGGGCGCTACATTGTGCCAAAAGTGGACCCCGCATCTGGGCAACCAGAAGTCTCGTCCATTTTTGCAGGTGCCGTTTGGTTGGGTGGTATTGACCCGGGCAAGAACCTCAAATTGGCTTGTCAAGACTATCGCAGTGATAGCCGGAACGATTTCTGGCCCGGCCCGATCTCTCTGGCAGGCGTAACAGAATCTTTCACTTGCGCCAATTGGGACCGCCACTTCCGGGTAACGGGGGATGAAATCCGTAAACACTTGGCCAATGTTGCCAGTGGCAACCTCAATGACGCCGACATTCCTCGGGGCGTAAAAGGCTGGCCAGCAAAAGGAAACGAATATTTCTTGTCTGTATGGGGCTTCGATCTGCCTTTCACGGAGCAAGCACTGGCAGGCTTTTTTGACGTTGGCCCCACCATTGGAACATACGAACCGCTCGAAGGCGATTACCCCTCCATCGAAATCCGTGGATGTCCGCTTGACAAATATCCGGACGAGATGATATTTTGGGTTTACAACGACCATGGCGGCGGCCAGGCACACGCCAGAACGAACGGCAGAGCGATCCAAATGGAGGTGCAGGTGCAGGCTTTTGGCTACACCACGAACGATGAGCTGAACGACATGACGTTCCAGCGCTATAAACTCATCAACCGTGCTCCCGACCGTATTGATTCGATGTTTTTCGCGATGTGGGTGGACCCAGACTTGGGCTGTGATGAAGATGATTATATTGGCTGCGATACCGCTAAAAGCTTGATGTACATTTACAATCAAGACCAAGTGGACGGCAATCCTGGCGCCACTTGCCCAAGCGGTGCTGCTACCTATGGTAATAAGATTCCGCTTCTGGGTGTTGACTATTTCCGAGGCCCATTGGGCAGCAGATTGGTGCCTGATACAAGTACGGTTGACCCCACCGACCTTGAAGAGGAGGACTATGAATTGGGCATGAATTCATTCATGTACTACAACCGTGGTGGCTTAGGAGCCCCACCTGGAACAGTGGACCCATCTGCGCCAAACGAGTATTACAATTACATTACCGGAACATGGCGAGATGGCACCCCATTGACGTATGGGGGAAGTGGTTACAGCCCAGGCGTGCCTGGCGCAGTACGCGTTCGGTATTGCTTCACCGAACCACCGAACGTTGGTACTGGCTGGAGCATGTGCACAGCCAACCTTCCATTGGGCGACCGCCGTACCTTGCAGGCATCAGGCCCCTTTACCCTTAAACCGGGTGCCGTAAATGAGCTCATCATCGGAGTCCCTTGGGTGCCGGATATTGAGTACCCTTGCCCAGACATGGAGAATCTTTTCCGTGCCGACAAACTTGCACAAGGACTGTTTGACAACTGTTTTGAACTGCTTGATGGCCCGGATGCCCCTACGGCAGACTGGATAGAGCTGGATGAAGAGGTAGTAGTGGTGCTCACGAACAAAAGGTTTCCAGAATCCAACAACTTCAAGAACGAAAACGAAGATTACCAACAGTATGACTTCCTTGCTCCCGACACCATTAGGAATAACCCTGATCTGGCAATTCGAGAAACTGCTCTGTACAGATTCGAGGGTTACAAAATTTACCAGCTGCGCAACGAAAACGTTTCGGCTGCAGATTTTGACAACCCAGACCAAGGGCGTTTAGTGTATCAGGTGGACGTTAAAAACGGGGTCAGCAAGATTTACAACTGGGAAGAAACCCGTGACCCAGCCACCAACAAGCCGGTTTATTTCCCTATTATTGAGGTAGATGGTGCTGACAGTGGTATCAAACACACCTTTACCATCACGGAAGATAAATTTGCCGCCGGCAACGACAAGAGCCTCATCAACCACAAGAAATATTATTTTTCTGTGGTTGCATATGCTTACAACAACTACGGCACTTTTGATCCGTTTGCTCAGCCTGCTAAAGGGCAGCAACGTCCCTTCTTGGCTGGTCGTCGCAACATCGAAATCAAGACTGTGATACCTCGACCGGTTGTTGACCTATCGCTCCAAACAGCTTATGGCGATGGCGTGGTAATTACCCGTTTGGAAGGCCAAGGCGCAGGAGGCAATTTCCTTGACTTGGATTCAACTACCCGGGAACGTATCCTTTCCGCTGACTTTGACAGTACACTGACTTACCAGCCCGGACGTGGCCCGCTTACCGTTACAGTGTTCAATCCGTTTGAGATAAAAAATGGTGAGTACGAGCTGAAATTTGTTGATAGCGATCTTAGCGACACTAAATTGGATGATGATGCTCGTTGGGAACTTCGCAAACTCCCTGATGGGGCAGTGATTGCTTCGCAAAAGACAATTGAAACACTCAACGAACAAATCATTTTGGAGTATGGTTTCTCTGTGAGTATTGCTCAAACTGGGGATCCTGGACAAAAATTGGACGATCGAAATGGAGCCATTGGTGCGGAAGTTGAGTATGCCAGACCAAATGATCAATGGCTTTTTGGCTGGAATGACGATATTATCATCAATGGCAGCGCAAACCCATTCTTCAACTTTGTAAAAACGGGGCCATTGGAAGAAGACGAAACGCTCGATCCAACACAAGCTTTGAGCAAACTCGGCAATGGCTGGTTTGTGCCCTATGTTTTGGCAGATTGGGATATCGTGGCTCCCGAACTTGAGGTCATTACCCCAGCGTGGACAAACCCCCTGAACAATGCAGCAGTGGGTATCAGGAAAGACAAACTCATTGCATTGCCCAACGTGGACATCATACTGACCAGCGACAAATCGAAGTGGAGTCGTTGTGCCGTGATTGAAACCGCAGCAAGGGTTTTCACGGCTGATACCAGCGTGGTCAAAATACAGAACAACGGCAACAAAGGTCGCAAGAGCTTCGACGTGCGTTACTCCCTTTCTGTGGGTAAAAACGACAGCAACGGTGATGGACTTCCGGATCCGGATGGCGAGTTATATCCTACCACAGCACCAGGGAATGTAGGCATACCTGCTGCCTTACAAGGGAAGCCAGTATATGGTATGGGTTGGTTCCCAGGCTATGCCGTTGATGTTGAAACTGGCCAACGGCTCAACATCTTCTTTGGCGAGAACTCGGGGTATAGCTCGACGCTCGACCCGAACTTCACGGGCCGCGATATGCTTTGGAATCCTACGGATCAGTTCGTTTCCGCTGATTTGCCAAATTATTGGGGCGGTGCGGTCTTAGGTGGCCACCACTGGATTTATGTCATGAACACGCGTTATGATTCTTGCACCCAGCTCCGCAGGCGTATTACGCCAGAGTTCGGCGCTGATGCCCTCAAAGTGCAACAAGTCGGCAAAATTGCTTGGGCAGGCATGATTCAATTGGCACCAGGGTTCAAGATGAAATCGCTCAACGAGGGGCTTATCCCCAATGAAACGCGTTTCAAACTCCGTGTGGATAACTCATACCAGACTTGGTACGACGAAAGCAATCCTGTTGATGCAATGGGTAAGCCTTGGCGTGCTGGTCACCCGAAATACCTGTTCAAAATCGAAGGCCGCGAGCCTACGAAGTTGTCGGAAACAGCCATAGCGAATGCACTTGATTCGGTAAAAATGGTACCCAATCCGTACTACGGCTTCTCGGAATACGAGTCTTCGCAGTTCACCAATACTGTCAAGATTACCAACTTGCCTGGCAAGTGTAAAGTGACGATCTACTCCCTTGATGGCAAGTTTATCCGTCAGTACAACCGCGACGAAGTGTATATGCCTTATGATCAAATCTCGCCCGCTATCGAGTGGGATTTGAAAAACAGTAAAGGCATCCCTGTGGCTAGCGGCGTGTATCTGGTACACGTCAGTGCGCCAGACATGGGCGAACGAACACTCAAGTGGTTTGGTATAGGACGACAATACGACCCATCAGGGCTTTGATGTAATTGTAAATCTTAAGTCAGAGTCTCATGCTAAATGAGACTCTGACTTTCCTCTAACACACACTCATTCATTTGTCATGAATAGAAAATACACACTACTGATCGCTATGGCGACCTTTTTTGGCACCGGTGTTGCCATGGCTGGCAATCCTGACCGTCAGGGTGAAGCAGGTGCCAATCAACTGATTATAAATCCATGGGCGCGTAGCGCAGGCCTTCATGCTATGAACACCTCCACTACCTCAGGGGCAGAAGCAATGTACCTCAATGTGGCCGGTCTATCCCGTGTCACCGGTTCACAAATACAAATTGGTCATACCCGTTACATCGCCGACATTAATATGAATGCGATTGGTTTCGCTCAGCCAATTGGAAAGGGCGGCGGGGTTTTTGGGATAAGCCTTGTAGCCATGGATCTTGGCGATTTTGAAACCACAACGGTAGAAACGCCGGGGGGGTCTGGTGCTACGTTTAGCCCAACCTACTTCAACATGGGGCTTTCCTACGCACACCTTTTTGAGAACAAAGTCTCGGTGGGGGTTACCGGTAAAATCGTCAATGAATCCGTAAGCAATGCCGGCGCGCGTGCTTTTGCAATTGATGCCGGCGTACAATATGTAACTGGAGAAGACGACAATTTCAGGTTTGGCATCTCCCTCCGCAATGTGGGTTCCAAGATGCGCTTTACGGGCGAGGGCCTTTCTAAGCAATTGCCCAACCCAGGGCCTGTTGATTACAATAATACCTATTACGAACGTGCTACGGCCTACGAGCTGCCTTCGCAACTCAACATCGGTGCTTCTTACGATTGGCTTTTGGGCAAACAAAACCGCCTGACCTTGATGGGCAATTTTACCTCCAACGCATTCTCCCGCGACCAAGTGGGTGGCGGCTTGGAACTCAGCGTACTCAAAAACTTTGCCCTCCGCGTAGGGTACAAGGCTGAACTGGATGCACCCGGAGACGAAGCGACCATTGACAATGGCATCAGCGGCGGTCTGAGTTTCTCCATACCCATTCGCAAAGGTTCAGATACCCGCATCGGTTTGGACTACGGTTATCGTCAAACCAAAATTTTCAACGGCATCCACAATTTGGGACTTCGCTTGGAATTCTAAAATTTTAGGCGCAGGGCTTTTATCTTGCTCAAACTGCCCATACCTTTGTGGCAATTATAATTCAGGAACGTTCTTGTCCACCCGACAAGGACGTTTCTGTTTTTTTCTGTCCCTACTCGTCACATATTTCACAATTTCCGCATTAACCCCGAGTCTTCGGGATAAAGCGGGCACCTTTTATTCAGATGGCACAATATACATACCTGACTCAGGGAGGCTACGACAAGCTAAAAGCAGAACTGGAAGAACTAAAGAGCATTGGACGGCAAGAAGCAGCACACTCCATTGCCGAAGCACGTGCCCAGGGCGACCTTTCGGAAAACGCCGAATACGATGCCGCTAAAAACGCACAAGGGCTGCTGGAACTCAAAATCAGCGAACTGGAAACCATTTTCTCCATTGCCCGTATCATTGACGAAAGTCTGCTAGATGATTCTAAAGTAGCGATACTTTCCAATGTCACCATCAAAAACCTCAAAACCGGCAAGGAATTGACCTACAAACTTGTGTCGGAAACCGAAGCCGATGCTCGACAAATGAAGATATCGGTCACCTCGCCTATCGGCCACGGACTGCTTGGAAAAGTCAAGGGAGAAATTGCCAAGGTGGATACGCCGGGCGGTGCTCTGGAGTTTGAGGTGGTGGACATCACCATTGGGGGATAGGTCCTAAACCCCAAGATTCTTCCCAAAGTTTTTAGAAAGCAGCATTAAACAGCAAAACCGCAAAACAGGAGAACAGGAAAATTTAAAACCGCGAGGAGGATGATCTCGAAAAGGAAAGATTTTGGCCATCATCGGATCAAAATGTATGGTTTTAAATTTTCCTGCTCTCCTGTTTTGCGGTTTTGCTGTTTAATTTGTGTGCCTACAACAATCCGGGATTATTTTTGCCCCTATGTCGCCACTCGAGATATTCCATAAAATGTACGACAACGACCCGTTCAGCAAATGGCTGGGCGCAGAACTCTTGTCGGTAGCGGAGGGCAGCTGCTCCCTGTGTATGACCGTTCGGGCCGAAATGCTCAACGGATTTGGGGTTGCACACGGCGGCATCACTTTTTCACTGGCCGACAGTGCCTTTGCCTTTGCCTGCAATTCGCAGGGGCGACACACGGTATCCATCCATTGTACGGTGGAACATATAGCCCCCGTCTTCGAAGGTGATGTGCTTGCCGCCGAAGCGCGGGAAGAAAATCTGGGGAAATCTATTTCCAATTACGCCATCACGGTTACCAAACAAGACGGCTCGCCGGTGGCATTTTTCCGAGGCGTGGCTTATAGAAAACAGCAGGTATGGGAGTGAAGTGGCGCGGGGTCGAGGACCTTGGAGGTCTTCGAAGACCTCCAAGGTATGTACACATCTTCAATAGTGTCAAATCAGGGGCGTTAGCCCCGATTAAAAAAGTTTAAACTTAATATAATACATTTGCCCTGAGAAAACTTTCCCCGCCCGTCTCGTCGGTTTTTTCAACCCAACCCAAACAATCATGCCGCTCAGCCAGCCACTTGCCGAACTTCGTCAGAATCTCGAAGCGCAAATCCGGGAAAACCAACTCCCGGAAGCACTCAACGCGCTACTTGCACTGCTTCCAGAGGGTTCGGAAACCCATCGCATCGTGTCTGCCCTAATTGCGCGACTCAACGCTGCCAACAAGGAGCGGTATCGCAATACCATTTCTTCTGAAGAATACCAGCGACGGGTGGATCAGGTTTCGGCTGATTTTTTTGACCTGCTTGCGGGGTTGACGGAGGAAGTTTTTTTACCCGCCGTAGCCGAGACTTCCACAAGTAAAGCCAGTAAAGTTGGCAAATTTGGCAGCGTCCTCTACCGGGTGCCACAAATCATGCCCAACCAAAAACCCGTACGCTGTACCATTCGCGTTGCAATGGATGAGGACGCGATTTTGGAGAACATCGTACTGGATGAGCATGTACATGTAAAGCCCCGCGTGGAAATCTCCGACGTGATGCGCGCTGAATTGGTGGATGCGGAGGGGGGCGTGTTTCAAATCACCGCACTCAATGCCCCCAACCAACTCGTGCGCGACACGGGCTACACCGAGTGGAATTTCAGTGTCACGCCCCTGCGCGAGGGCGTACACCAGTTGCTCGTCAAAGTCTCCATCATGGAAATCGTGCCGGGTCATGCCGAACCGATCCTGCGCGATGTGTCAGTTATGGAAACGGTGACGGTTGTTACCGAAGATCCGGTTGGTTTACCCGCTTTACCCGCTGAAGCCTCAGCGAAGGAGGGCCTTTCCGAGTTCAAACCCAGTGGCCAGTCATTTGCCTTTCAAAGCACATTTACTGCCCAAAAACCCTACCAAATCAGTTACTCAAAAGAGGTGGATGCTCCGCTTGCGCCCCAATCCACCCAACCAAAACCCGCTCGCGCTCGGTCCACTAATCGCGGCCTCCGAGCAGTAGCACTGTTTCTTGCCTTCCTGGTGCTGGCTCCGGCGGCCACCTGGGCAGTGTCCCCAAAACTCGACCGCGAACTGTTCCTTGCTACCCTGCAAACCAATATAAGCGGAAGCACGGCCCCTCTGGACGGTTTTATTCAGGACCACCAGCAAGACCCTGCCGCTCGCCCTTACCTTGATAAAGCCTATTTCCGTAAGGCTGACGCAACGGATTCCCTTTCAGACTTGCGGGCCTACCAACGGGCTTTTGGCTCGGAGGGGAAATACCGCTTGGAGGTGCTGCAAAAAGTGGAGACTCACGAAAAAAAGGCCATCCAAAGTATTCTCAACCAACCCAATGCGCTGAAAATCCGCCAGTTCGTGTCCAAATTCCCCGAAAGCGAGCGACTGCCGGAACTGAAACAAGCCGTGGAAGCCCGCACTGAAAACCGCACGGAACTCCTGACCGCACTGGAAAATGCTTACGTCAGTTCCGTGCAAGCGCAGCCCACCGAGACCAAGGTGGCCGCTTATCTCCGCGACTTCCCCAAGCAGGAACGACTGAACGAAATTGCCGAGGCCGTAGCCGCCAAGCCCGAATTGCTGGCAAAAACCCGTCTGGGTATCGAGGATGCCATCACCCGGAAAGTGGAAGCCGCCACCACCGCCGACCAGGTGCGCCAGGTGTTGCGTGCGCTCGAAAGTATTGGGAATAGTGCGGCAACAGCGAAAATAGAGCAGATCGTAGCGCAAAAATCACCACAAATAAAGAAGGAACTGCGGCAGCAAATGCGCCAATCGAGTGAGCGGGTAAAGCAGCGAGAAAAGGCAGATGCTGACTTGAAGCCAGCGCCTGAGCCTTCTCCGAAAGATCCGCTACAGAACGGACTTCTCGAGGGTTCAAAACTTCCCGAAAGTTCCAATCCCAGCGAACAGCAAGAAACCCCGGTTGAAACACGCAACCGCCGCTCCGGCCTCGAAATGGTGAGCGTAGAAGGCGGCAGCTACCTCATGGGCAGCCCCGAAAGCGAAAAAGACAGAGAGAAGGATGAATGTCAGCACGAGCTCAGCGTCAAAACCTTCTCCATGGGGAAATACGAGCTGACGCAGGCCGATTGGTTTGAGGTGATGGGTACAAAACCGTCAAATTTCGAAGACTGCGATGAATGCCCAGTAGAAAAGGTCACTTGGGATGACGTTCAGGATTTCCTTAAAGCTTTGAACAAAAAATACCCTGGCAAAAACTACCGCCTGCCCAGCGAAGCAGAGTGGGAGTATGCCGCCAGCGGGGGAATTAAAGGGGGCGGCTATTTATACGCTGGCAGCAATGACTTGAAAAAAGTGGCCTGGTATATTGGCAACTCCGGCTCAAAAACGCACCGGGTGGGTGAACTTGCTGCGAACAAACTCGGCATTTATGACATGAGCGGGAATGTGTGGGAATGGTGTCAGGATAAATACTGTCTCTTATACACATCTG
>ENA-ORBV01000629-ORBV01000629.1-microbial-mat-metagenome-genome-assembly--contig:-NODE-629-length-80362-cov-15.156879_pt1 | contig 80362 bp, 88 predicted proteins | sample MGYA00237777_ERZ505514 | MGnify/ENA primary metagenome ERZ505514 (study PRJEB26160, sample SAMN06269048) | microbial mat metagenome | isolation source: Oligotrophic lake microbial mat | place...
GGCGCGTCACCGTCCGTTACGAGAAAACAGACGCGGCGTTCCTCGCGTTTATCGCGCTCGCCATTATCAAGGCGTACCTTTGATAACAGTGCCTAGCAGCCTGTCGGACTTCCCGCATTATCAAATCACAAAAAACCGACGCCGTACTCTTGCACATCGGTATCATGACGCGTGTTCCTCAACAAGCGGGAGAGTCTGTATGAGCCGGTTCAAGCCCATCAAACGTGACAGGAACGACCTGTTTCCGCCTTCGATGCACGACTGGCTCCCGGAACATCATCTGGCACGATTCATCGTTGAAATCGTCGAGCAGCTGGACGTGACGCCTATGGAGTGCGCCTACGGCACAAGCGGGAGCGCCCCGTTCCATCCGACATTACTCCTGTCTATCCTGGTGTACGGCTACGCCACTGGCGTGTTCTCCAGCCGCAAACTGGAGCACGCCACCTACGATTCCGTGGCGTTTCGCTTTGTGGCCGCAGACCAACACCCCGACCACGACACTCTGAACACCTTCCGCACACGCTTCCTGAAAGAGATCGAAGGGCTCATGGTGCAAGTCCTGATGATCGCCCGTACGATGGGGGTGCTCAAACTCGGCAACATTGCCCTGGACGGCAGTACGCTCAACGCCAACGCATCCAAGCACAGTGCGTTGAGTTACGGGCACATCAAGAAGCTGGAAGAGCAACTACCGGGTGACGTCACGAAGCGCATGGCATTGGCCGAGGCGGCGGATAACGACACGATACCTGACGGCATGAACCTGCCTGATGAGATCGCCCGCCGTGAAGACCGGCTCAAGGCTGTCCCCGCAGCCAAAATCAAGATCGAAGCACGCGCCAAGGAACGGTTCGAACACGAGCACGCCGACTATCAAGCCACGCGTGCCAAACGTGAAGCAACAGCCAAACAAGGCAGCACGCTTGCTCGCGGCACACGGCCTGTTCCACCGATAGCAGGTGCGCGGGACAAAGACCAGATCAACCTCACCGATGAAGAATCTCGCATCATGAAAGTGGCTGGTGGAGGATTTGAGCAATGCTACAACGCCCAGATTGCAGTGGATATGGACAGCCTGCTGATCGTGACGACCGACACCGTGCAGGCGTGCAATGACAAACAACAGGTGGCACCCATCCTCACGCAGCTCAAGGCCTTGCCGGTCAAACTGGGACAGCCAGTCCACCTGGTGGCGGATACGGGGTACTTCTCCGAGGCCAACGTCAAGGCTTGTGGTGAGCAGGCTCTGACCCCGCTGATTGCGATGAAGCGGGAGGCGCATCACCCTGATCCGCTGGCACGCTTTACCGAACCACCGCCGCTCAAGGAAGATGCAACGGAGGTGGAGACGATGCGGCATGTGCTATTGACGATGGCGGGACGGGCACTCGATGCGAAACGCACATGCACGGTGGAGCCGGTCATCGGCATCATCAAGACGATATTGGGATTCCGTCAATTCTCGCTACGCGGACTGGCACACGTCACAGGCGAGTGGAATCTGGTAGCGATGGCGTGGAATTTGAAGCGAATGTTTGTGCTGGCGGGGTCGTGTCGCGCCGCCACGGCATGAGTGACGGCGGCAACAACCATGTATGAGCGCCTGAGAAGCGATTTAATGAAAACCTGAAAATCTGTGCTATGAAAACATGATCAACTTTTTCCAACAATGCACGGTTGCAGACAAAATTGATGAGAAGACCGACAGGCTGCTAGCGCCGCCGAGATCGCGACGACAGGGGTTGCGCTGAATTATCTGACTCGGAGATCAGTCAACATGGTAAGACTTTAAAACAACAAGGTGAGTATCAGTCACCATGCGTATCGTCATTTTCGCATTGCTCCTCAGCGCCCTTGTCACGGTCTCTCACGCTGCGGAGCTATCCCCATCTGTGGAGCGTGAAATCGCTATGCTCCTCGATGCACTTGGAACCTCGGACTGTCGGTTCTATCGTAATGGGAGCTGGCACAGCGCCTCAGATGCGCAGGCGCATCTGACCAGGAAGTACGAATACCTTCGCAAAAAGAAGCTGATTGGAAGCTCGGAGGACTTCATTGCCGACGGCGGAACGAAGAGCAGCCGTTCCGGAGAACCGTACCACGTGCAGTGTGGTCGCGATACATCCCTTCCTAGTTCGGAATGGCTCAGCACCGTACTGCACCGGTTACGATCCAGTCCTTCTGCGGAGTCATCGGGCAAGTAACGCTCGGGCCTCACACATCTTTCCAGTCGAGCATGTTGCATTCACCTCGCTACGTGACTGCAACATGGAAGGGGCAGTAGCATTCCATCACTTTGTGTTGGTAGATTGAGGGAATGACGACGAAGCATAGCCATGCGCTGCAGCGAACCAAGCCATCGCGCTGTGGTGGCCATCCGAGCCCCTCATGGGCCTGGTCGCTGAGCGTAGGTCGATAGCCGCCATGCCCCACGAAACGACACTTATCTATAGCGAGTCCATGCTGCGTCAAGCCGTGTTTGGGTTTTGGCGACGGTCGGTCGGTATCGGATTCTTTGTGGCGTTGCTGATTGCCGCGCTCGGTCTCGTCATACTCGTGGCGCTCGGCCAGTCCTCTTGGATCATTGGGGGACTGGCAGCCGTGCTGGTGCTGGGCATCGCGTTCACCATCGTGGTCTACGTTGTGCATTATCGTCGATCGCTGCACAAGTTCCGCCAGATGGGCAACCCTCGATCCACGTTCCGCGCCGAAGAGTCCTCGTTCACCATGAGTTCGGACATCGGCACGACCACGCTTCAGTGGTCCGCCGTCAAAGAGTTGTGGCAATTCCCCAGCGTGTGGCTGTTGTTGTACTCCAAATCGCAGTTCACCACATTACCGCTCGCCTGCTTGCCTCCAGAAACGCAGGCGTTTATTGTGCAATGCGTTCGCACTGCAGGCGGCAAAGTCGAAGGCTAACCCATCCATTGAGCGGGCCGGGGGTGACTTGTTATATGGAATCAGATACGAGATAGTCAGCCATCACCGGACACAGAGAGGCCCTCACATGTCATCGCAATCCGAATCACCTTCGAAAAAAAAATTCAAGGCTCCTTGGTATCTCTACTTTGTCGGAGCCGTGATCTATACCGCTCTTGCCGGGTGGCTGTACGCAGAATCGTCTCCCTTGGCATGGGTATGCATCATCAGTGCGCCGCTGGGGTTTTTTTATGCCTGGGGAGCGTGGAAACGAGAGAGGCAAGACAGAGGTCACGCCTAGCAGGCTGCGGAAAAACTCCACGTACACATAAAACACCGTTGAAATATGACAGGCGGAGCGACGGCCACAAAAATATCAGGATGCTCAAAAAGGCCGTCCGGCAAGGCCGCAGCGAGCGAAGGGGCGAGGAGGTACGGACCGCACTTCGTGGGGCCGTTCGCCCTTACAATAGATCTTGGCGAACGGCAGCGCCCCTCCAGTACGTCCGAACTCCGGAAAACTCTCGTTGAGCCTCTGAGTGACGCGAGAACGATGCTGGCGGACTTTTGCAGCATCCTGCTAGCCATGTGCTGCAACGAATCCTTCCATTGCCCAGTGGGTGCAGTCCTCGCGCCTCAGGGGGCGAAGCGCTGAATTGTGCTTGGTGAGGCACATTCTCATGGATCACACATGCCGGACCTTCCTGAAGAACTGACTCGAACGAACACGATTCTTGGCGAGTACATCGCCATTCATGATGCACTCTTTAAGTTTTCGTGGCGCAATGCCCTCTCATCGATTCCACGGCTGTTCAAAGCCACTGACTTTGGGGCTCACGTCAAAGATCTCGATCGGCTGGCATCAAACCTGACGGAAGCTTCTGCAGCATTGAAGGCGGAGCCAGGATCGTTGGAGGGTTCCCACCAGTACATGGCGGCGGTGCTCGAAGCCATCCACGCTCTCCGAGAGATCTGCAGGAGGTTTGACGAGAAGAGCCACGGCGATCTCAGCAAGTACCCGATGGCCGAGTACAATGCCGACCTCAAGGATTATGAAGTCCTCGTACAGAAATGCCAAGAGCTCGGCATCGCGCTAAACCAGCGATTACGCGATGAGGATGGCCAGCCAGAGAGTTGAGTCGGAAGGTCTCGCGGTGTTGCCGTGGGCATCCCCCGCGCCGTGCGCTCTAGCAGGATGCTGAAAAAGTCCGCCAGCATCGTTCTCGCCTCTTCGCTCGCTGCGGCCTTGCTGAACGGCCATTTGCACATCCTTCGGGCTATTCTGACACGAGATGCCCCGAGTCCGAAGCGCGACGTAGAACGCAATAATTGAGTTTTTCCGCAGCCTGCCGGAGAACGACCAACTCCGGCACATGCTGACCATGTTGGCAGCGGCGAAGATCAGGGTGGAGGAGAGGAGCAGAAGTGAAACTACGGCTTCTTCTTGGGCTTTCTGTCTTTCGCCATCGGGTTCGGCATGAAAAACCACCAGGCCAGTATCGCTAAACCGATTGTCCAGCCGCCCATAATGAGCCAGCTACCGATCGATGCCATTTCCATTTAGTGACTCCTTGTAGGCTGTGATTCTAATACGGTGACCGTCGCCTTGTCGAGTCGCTTCACCTTCCCGTTTCCATCCGTTGCCGCCAACCTGGCCGATCCTTCAACGACCACACGCCAGCTCTCCCATTCTCTGATTACGTGTGAAAACGTGAAGGAGGCTGCCGTCCTATCGGAGACAACCGTCTCGATGACCAACCGGTCGCCATAACGGGCTGGGGACCGATAATCCACTTCTGCATGCACCACGACGAACACCGTGCCTGCTTTCATGAGCCCGGACACCGACAACCCGCGCGCTTCGAGGTACTGCGTCCGCGCCCGCTCGAAGTACTTGAGATAATTGGCATAGTACACCACTCCGCCGCAGTCGGTGTCTTCGTAGTAAATTCTAATTTCCATAAGAGCTATTAACTTAAGAGCTTATGGCAAATAGCGTATGGCTTATGGCACGGACAAGAGGTCGAACCAAGACATAACGCAGGACTTCAGGATTTCAACAGCGTGTTTCTGAATGCATGAATGCTTTTCGCAAGTCGCTGACCATCCTCATACAAGGCACTATGCTCAGCCTCTGTAATGTACGCGCGATCCTTGGCAAGAAACGCTCCGGCGACTACTTCAAAGGTCGATCCCAGCGCAATCTCCAGATGATAGTCGAACGCTTTGTGACTATTCTTGGCCGTACCTTCCGCGATATTGAGTGCGATCGAGTTCACTGCCCGATTCAGCTGAGACTTCAATCCATAGTCTTCATGCCTTGGAAACTTTACAGTAACGGCATAGACTCGTATTGCGTACTCCTTGGCCATCTGCCAGATTTCGAGCATCTCAAACCGAAACGCCATTCGCTGCCTTTTTCTTGTCCATGCTACACGCCATCAGGAATTTATCATCGGCTCTCACCTTCTCCCTCTTCGTCCCAGCCATACGCTATCGGCCATAAGCTCTTAGAGATTTAAGATCGGAAACTTTGGCAACGATGTCTCGCTGACGCCCGACAGTTTGACGACCACGTCGTACAGTTGCTGCACCCGCTCGGCTTTGACCGGTTCGAAGCCGTGGCCGAGGACGGCGTGGTTGGCAGCGTCGAGGAGCGGTTTCATCGTCGGCCACTCGCGCAAAAAGGCTTGGCCCATCTGGTCGCCCAATCCGGCTAGCGCGCGAAACTGCGCCTGCAAAGGCAGTTTGTACTTGCCGTCGAGATCTTCCAACCAACAGGACCGACAGGTTTCACGTAACGCTTGCGGCAATTGCTCCGGCTGTACGTCCCATGTTTTGATCTGATAGTGCTTGAACAGTTGTCGCTGGGCGAACGCTTCGAGCGCGCGGACGAGCGACACCATCGCAACTTCCGAGTCGTGTAGCCCATGCAATCTCCGACTTGCATGGGCCAGCAGATCGGCGGCCTGCAGGTCTTTGACAGGCGCAGGGTCGAGCACGAGCCTTTCCAAAAATCCCGCGTTCGTTTTGATGGCCGGTACCAGCGTCGTCAGTCCTGATGGTCCACCCCACAGGGCCGCCATCTCGAAGGCCTTCGCGGCAGTCTTGAGCTTCTCCCAGGCTTGACGATAATGAAACCGCTCCCAGAGATCGTAGCCATCGGCCAGGTCTCCAAAGGCGCGGTAGAGGGGTTTCTGCCCACCGCTCACCCTGGCTTCGACTTCGCGGAACAGTTTCGCCGACGCAGCAAACGATCTCCGGTTGAACAGCTCGCAGCCCTCGCGGCGCGAGACCGATGCCGCCTCATCCCACGGATTCCCCTGGGTCCATACGAACGGCTGCCCGGCAATATCGATCCTGTCCTCTTCCTGCCCCTCTCGCGCCGGCACGAGCGACACGATCCGAGAGCTGAGAGACAGGGTGGCCAGCGTCAATGCGCCGGCCATAGCCGGAGTGGCTCCGGTCACATCGACGACGAGTTCGCCTGGCTGCACATCCCATATACGCAACATGTCCGGCAGCGCCCGCGCAAGCGTCTGATAACAGCCGACAAATTCGGCGGTCTCAGCGAGGATCACCCAATCCCACCGTCTGGGCATGTGCTCAATCTTCGTCTGAACTTCGGATTCTACGAGCGCTTTCGCCCCTTCCGGTAACACGAAGCAGAGTGAATCGGGCTGCAGTCGGTTGATCGAATAGACCGCTGCCGCCGCATGGCCGGTGAGCGCGATGACTAAGGCTTTGACTGGTTGGTCTTGCGCCATTTCGCGCGGACTATACCATAGGACGGTGTAAAAGCCTTCCGGCTTCGTTCTCGCTTCGCTCAAGGCCTCAACGTACGGACCGACGTACGCATCGGCCTTTCGCTCGCTGCGGCCTTGCCGGGAAGACTTTTCCCCCGCCCTATGAGTCATCGCTGCACTGAGCGATCAATTCATGGTCGAGTAATGCGCGTTCTGCTTGACGGTCTCAGGAAACACGCTTAGACTTTCCAAACGATCTCCCACTTCCCGCAGCTCTTTCGAACGTAGATAAGGCCCCCCCCGATGATCTGGTGGTATTGGATGCTTCTCGGTCTTGTGTTGCTCGGGGTCGAGATGGTCACGCCTGGAGGCTTCTATATTCTGTTCTTCGGGCTGGCCGCCCTGATCGTCGGTAGTCTGACCGGCCTGGGGCTTACTGAATCGGAATGGTTCCAGTGGCTGTTGTTTTCAGGACTCGCCATTCTCTCGCTACTCGTCTTCCGCGGCCCGCTCTTGGCCCTGCTGAAAAAACAGGAAAAAGATCTGCCTGTTGTGGATACGCTCGCCGGTGAAAGCGCGATCCCGCGCGAAGACTTGGCGGTGAGCGGGACCGGTAAGGCGGAACTGCGCGGCACCACCTGGACTGCGCACAATGCCGGACCTGTCCCCTTGACGAAGGGCCAACGGTGCAAGGTTGAACGGGTCGAGGGCCTCACCATCTGGATATCAGCGGAGTAAGCGGGGGCAGCCCTAACAGAATGCTGAAAATGTCCGCCCGCATACGAAGATCGTTGCGCGCGAGACGTGAAAGGTGAAACGCGGAATGCCGAGGGCTCTTCATCCGAAACCTTTTACCTTTTACGTCTCACCTTTCACGAACGACGACGACGGCCTTTTGTGTATAAACCGAGCTTTCCCGCAGCCTGCTATGCGAGAACGAAGGAGACAACGATGAACGAAGGACTGTTCGTACTGCTGGTCTTGGCTGCACTGGTGGTGGTCGTCGTCGCCAAAACTGCCGTGGTCGTGCCGCAGCAAAGCGCCTATGTGGTCGAGCGGCTCGGCAAATATGCCGCCACGCTGGATGCAGGGTTTCATATGCTCGTCCCCTTCATCGACCGTATTCGTTACAAACATTCGCTCAAGGAAGCGGCCATCGACATCCCGGAGCAGGTCTGTATCACGCGCGATAACGTGCAGGTATCAGTGGACGGCATCTTGTACCTCAAGGTCTTAAACCCTCAGCGCGCCTCGTATGGCATCAGCGATTTTCATTTCGCCCTGATCCAACTGGGACAGACTACGCTACGAAGCGAGATCGGCAAGATCGAACTGGATCGGACGTTCGAGGAACGGACCAACATCAATATTCAGGTGGTAAACGAACTCGACAAGGCTTCAGAGGCCTGGGGCGTAAAAGTCCTCCGGTACGAAATTAAGAACATCACCCCGCCGAAGGGCGTCCTGGACGCAATGGAGAAGCAGATGCGGGCGGAGCGGGAAAAGCGGGCGGTGATTCTTACGTCCGAGGGAGAACGGGACGCGGCGATCAACCAGGCTGAAGGCGAAAAACAGCAAGTGATCAAAGCCTCCGAGGCAAAGAAGCAACAGCAGATCAACGAGGCAGAGGGAGCGGCTTCAGCCATCCTCGCCATCGCACAGGCCACGGCAGAGGGTCTGCGCAAGGTCGCGGAAACGATACAGGTTCCGGGAGGTCAGGAGGCCGTCCAGCTGCGCGTGGCGGAACAGTACATCACGAAGTTTGGAGAGCTGGCGAAAACGACCAATACTCTCATCCTGCCGGCGACGGTCTCCGATGTCGGTTCGATGATTGCCTTGGCGATGAGCGCCATCCGGCAGACCGGCCCCCTTGCCACAATACAAAAGCCGTAACCGGCCTGCGAGTCACGTTTGACAGGTGAGAACAGGTTGCCTAGAATCGCTTCCCATGAGAGAACATGTGCTCAGTACGTTTGCCGAGAGCGCAACCGTCAAGCAACAATTCGCGCGCGAATATGCCGATCGCATCGTGCAAGTCGCGAAGCTGATGGCCACGGCTTTTCGTGAAGGCCGCAAAGTCTTGTTGTTCGGCAACGGAGGCAGCGCGACGGACGCAGCCCATATCGCCGCCGAGTTCGTCGGTCGCTATAAACGCGAACGGGACCCGCTTCCTGCCATCGCCCTCGCCACCGACATCGCCGCCATCACCTGCATCGCCAACGATTACGGATTCGAAGAACTCTTTGCCAGGCAGGTCCGTGCCCATGGCCAGAAGGGCGACGTCGCCATCGCCATCAGCACCAGCGGCAATTCACCCAACGTGTTGAAGGGTGTGGAGGCCGCGCGGGCCTGTGGCCTCACCACCATCGGCTGGACCGGTGGGACCGGGGGGAAACTCGCCGGTCTGGTGGAGTACCCGTTCGTCGTTCCCTCGACGGTCACAGCCCGCATTCAAGAAAGCCATATCACGCTCGGCCACGTCCTGTGTGAACTCATCGAGGAGCAGCTCCTTGGCAAAGCCTCCTGACCGACAGCGGCCCCCCATCACGACTCCGAGGCTCATCCCGCCGATCAACGTGACGGATCTCACGACCTATCCGCTCAAGAAACGGCACAGCAAGGTTCGCATCTCCGATTCGGCTACACCCTGGCGCCGAGGAGGCAGCTTCGGCCAATTCTATCGCTCGCTGCCGGATTTCCTGGGCGTCACAACCCTCCGCGCAGTCGCCAACGCCATCGTGAAGGCTCATCGCAAAGGCAAACCGGTTATTGTGGGGATCGGCGCCCACGTCATCAAGGTCGGATTGAGTCCGATTCTGGTGGATCTCATGCAGCAAGGGATTGTGTCGGCGGTGGCCATGAACGGCGCCGGAATCATTCACGATTTCGAATTGGCGCTCATGGGACACACGTCTGAGGAAGTCGATGCAGAGATCGACGAGGGACGTTTCGGAATGGCAGAAGAAACCGGCCGCATATTGAACGAGGCGATCGTCCGCGGGGCCCATGATCGCGAGGGGCTCGGCGAATCCGTCGGTCACTACATCAATCGACGCCAGGGGCAGTTTCCCCATCGCGAGACGAGCATTCTCGCAACGGGAGCAAAGCTCGGTATTCCGGTGACCGTGCATGTCGCTATTGGGACCGACATCATCCACATGCATCCAGCCGCGGACGGAGCCGCTATTGGAGCGACCTCGCTCCTGGACTTTCGACGGCTGACAGCCGTCGTGTCGGGGATGGAGGGGGGCGTGTATCTCAACCTCGGCTCTGCCGTCATTTTACCGGAAGTGTTTCTCAAAACTGTGTCGCTCGCGCGTAATCTCGGTCATAGCCTGACCAACATTACGACCGTGGACATGGACTTCATGGCTCACTACCGTCCACTCACCAACGTGGTGCGTCGACCGACCCAGAAGGGCGGGAAAGGCTACTCCCTCATCGGCCACCACGAAATCATGGTGCCGTTGCTGGCGGCGGCGGTCTACGAAGAATTGGGATGACACCATTCGCATGTCTCCACGCCAATCCCCCCCAGTGACCCCGCAGCACCTGACCCAGATGTGGAGCGAGCTGAATGGACGCTACTTCGCGGGTCGACTGCCACCGATCGAACTCGTCTGGAGCCGCCGGTTGACCTCCTCGGTGGGCCTGTTCGTGAGTCGTCGAGGCCCACGGCCACGGCTGGGTCAGACAGGTCTTCGCCCAGCGCTCAAGCGTGAGATTCGCCTCTCCCTTCCCTTGCTGCATCAAGTTGCCCAACGGAGCGAGTACGGCGAGCAGGAAATCGTGAATACCCTGGCGCACGAAATGATTCATCAATGGCAATACGACATCCTCAAGCGGCGACCGAATCATGGACCGGATTTTCTCCGCAAGATGACCGAGATGAATCGGGACGGAACCCTGGCCATCACCCTCTACCATTCGTTACAGAAGGAAGTGCTCGCCCTTGCGCGATTTGCCTGGTGCTGTCGGCAATGCGGACGAGTGTACCGACGCCAGCGGCGAACGATTCAGCCGCGCCGGCACCATTGTGGCATCTGCCGAGGGTCGTTACAGGAATTGACCCACTCGCACATGCCACGTCATGCATCATTCGCGGAAAACAAAGAACCTGCATCCGATGCCCCAACGATTGGACGGGGCAGCCAACTGGATTTGGCATTTTCTCCACCCAAGGGTCGGGTCCCCTCATGATCCAAGCTATTTCAGTGATGCTCCGCGATTGACCTGTGACAATGCCCAATGATGCGCTGGTCTCGCCAAATCCTGTTTGGGGATGTCGATGCGATGTTCGCCTCAGCGGCCGTCCTGGCAGACCCACGCCTTGCGGGCAAACCGGTGGCAGTGGGAGGCTCATCCCCACGAGGAATCATCGCAGCAGCCAGTTACGCAGCTCGCGCATTCGGCGTCCATTCTGCCATGCCGACAGGCGAAGCCACACGCCTCTGCCCCCAACTTATTCTCGTTTCCCCGGACAGACCGCTGTATCGTCGGCTGCATGAACAGATGCAGGCCGTCACCGATCGGTTATTCCCGCTCACAGAATGGAGCAGCATCGATGAATTTTATGCCGATACGACGCAGCTCCAGACTCGCTATCCCGATCCTCGTTCACTCGGACAACTCACGAAGGATGCGCTGTATGAAGCCACGGGATTGTGCTGCACCATTGCCATCGCGACCGGCAAGACGGTCGCCAAAATCGGCGCGGATAGTCACAAGCCGGATGGATTGGTGATCGTCCCGCCGGGTACGGAAGAAGCATTTCTGGCGCTGAGGCCTCTCCGTGCATTGCCGGGGATCGGTCCCAAGACCGCCGCGCGACTGGAACCGCTCGGACTCAAGACGATCGGCGATCTGTTGGACCAACGCTTGGATCAACCCTTACACCATATCTTCGGCGCGCGACTCCACTGGGTTCGAGAGCTGGTTCGGGGGATCGACCATGAGCCGGTCGTGGCCGACCGGGAATCGAAAAGCCTCAGCCACGAGACCACCTTCGAACGGGATACGCAGGATCGCCCGTTTCTTGAACAAACCCTGCGCGGGTTCCTCCGCGACCTGGCGCGGGAGCTCCGACAGGAAGGATTGGCCGCCGGATCCTGCACGGTGAAACTGAAGAATGCCCGTTTCGCCATCACCACCAAACAGCATCGCTTTCCCCGCCCGTTGAACTACGATCCCGACATGTGGCCGACCGTCCAACAAGCGCTTCAAGAACTCATCCGGCCCGGCACCGAGTACCGCTTGGCCGGACTCGCGCTTTCCTCCCTATCGCCCGCACCCTCCGGACTGTTCGACCAACGGCGCGTCAAAGCCATCGAGGCAATGGACGCGCTGATCGCCAAGCATGGGTCATCGGTGATTGGCTTAGGCGGCGTGAGCCGCAACGACGAGTGACAATTTGAGACTGTGCAAAACCGCCGGCGGCCCATGGATTCACGAATTCCATGGAAGACGCAGCGGGAGCGGGAGGCACCCAGAGGATGATGAAAAAGCCCACCCAGCAAGGCCGCAGCGAGCGAAAGGCCGAGGAGGTACGGACCGCACTTCGTGGGGCCGTTCGCCCGTGCAATAGGTCCTGGCGAACGGAAGAGCCCCTCCAGTGCTTCCGATTTCCGAACAACTCTCGTTGAGGCCTTGAGCGATGTGAGAACGCCGCTGGAGGGCTTTTGCAACATCCTCAATCTGTCTCTTTCCATCCAAGCCTACAGTCGGTATGATGGGGCCATGCCCGCAAAGATCCTGATCAAGGAGCAACTTGCTCCGCTCGTGCAGCAAGCCCACGCCCAGAAAAAACGGATCGTCTTTACCAACGGCTGTTTCGATCTCATGCACGTGGGCCATACGCGTTATCTCCAAGCTGCGAAAGATCTTGGCGATCTGCTGGTCGTCGCCGTCAACAGCGATGCGTCCGTCAGGAGTTTGAACAAAGCACCGGATCGGCCGATCGTCTCGGATGCGCAGCGGGCGGAAGTGGTCGCCGCACTCAGCTCGGTCGATTATGTGATTCTATTCGACGAAGCGGACCCTCACAGCCTGATCGAGACCTTGCAACCGGATGTCCTCGTCAAAGGCGGAGATTGGGCAGTAGCGCGCATCGTCGGCCGCGAGATCGTCGAAGCGCGCGGTGGAGTGGTCCGGACCATTCCCTTGGTCCCCGGCGTCTCTACCACGTTACTGATTCAACGTATTCGTTCAACCATAACCTAAGCCGTCGCAGTGTCCGATACTATCCATACCCCTTCAGCATCCCAATGGTTCGTGCCTGTCGCCGCGACATTGGCAGGTAAGGCAGGTCGTCCCTCTATCACCGGCTTGCACGGCTCTACCGCCGGGCTTGCGCTCACCACGCTTCTGCATCCTCAGGTCGGCACATTGGGGAATCGATCCTGGCTGATCGTCACCGGGTCGGACGAGGCGGCTGAACGCCTCTTCGACGATCTGCACTTTTTCCACGACCTCATCGGTCTTCCGACGACGTCCCTCGCCCTGTTTCCGAGATGGGAAACCTTGCCCTATGAGGGCAGCGCGCCCCATGTCAGCCTGATCGCGCGTCGGATGAATACCCTGCATCACATCCGAACAGCCCCACAGACGTGCCTGGTCACCTCCCTCTCAGCCCTCATGCAACGGCTGGTGCCAGTCGCGACCTTCACCCACACCACGCTCCAACTCACGCGAGGCGGCACGGCCGAACGAGAGGTCCTCACCGGAGGACTCTTGCGCCTCGGCTACCGCCGGGTCTCGGTGGTGGAAATCCCGGGCGAGTTCAGTATTCGAGGCGGCATTGTGGATATTTTTTCGACGGCCTATGCCGACCCGCTGCGCGCGGAATTTCTTGGCGAAACCGTCGACTCACTCCGCCTGTTCGATCCCACCACCCAAAAATCCATCGCGAAGCTCGATACCGCAATGGTCCTGCCCGCACGGGAATATCTCCGTGCGGACACGTCGCCGGATGCGCTCGCTCCCATTCCAGCGGACGCCGAATGGCGCGCACCGGATCTCTACCCCGACATGGACACCCTGTTCGATTATTTCGCGGCACAACCTATTTTGGTTCTGGATCAACCGGCGGCGTTGACAGGAGCCTGCGACGACCTCTGGAGCAAGATCGACGACGGCTATCTCCGCCACGCCGATCGAGAGACGGGCGTGCCCTACCCGTCACCGGAGCGGTTGTTTCTCTCCTGGACGGAACTCATGGATCGCACGAACGGCTGGCCCACACTTGCACTCGAGCCGCTCATCGCGAGCGATGCGTCCTGGAATCCGGTCCAGGCCTTTCCCGCTCAAGCCCCGTCGAGCGCAGGCCTTGGGGCTCGTGGGATGCCCTTCAGCCAGACCCTCGCGATCATGGATCGCCTGCGAGAGGCATGCCGCGTGGTACTCGTGGCACGAAGTCACGGCCAAGTCGACCGCTTACTGGCGCTCTTGCGTGAACACGATGTCCCGGCGATGGAATGGACGGCGGGGACCTGGACCGCATCCGGGAAAACCAAACCGCCGTTTTACGTCTTGCACGGCGATCTGTCGGCGGGATTCCTCGCCCCGGACTTACGCCTGGCCCTGTTGACGGAAGAAGAACTGTTTGCAAAGGGCGCGCGCCACAAGCCGCAAGCCAAGAGTAAAGCCGCCACCTTCCTTTCCTCGTTAGAAGATCTCAACGTGGGCGACTATGTCGTCCATGTCCAACATGGCATCGCCAAATATCGAGGCCTCAAACGCCTCTCGGTGCAGGACTTCGACAGCGATTATTTGATTCTGGAATTTGCCGGCGGCGACACCCTGTACGTCCCGCTGGAGAAGCTCAACCATGTGCAGCGCTATAGCGGGGCGGACGGCCATGCGCCGCGCCTGGAACGATTGGGCGGCACCGCCTGGGCCAAAACGACCGCGCGCGTGAAGCAAGACATCGAAGAGATGGCCCACGAGCTCGTGGACCTCTATGCCAACCGTGCGCTGGTGACGCGCCAGGCCTATGGATTCGACAGCACGATGTACCACGAGTTCGAAGCCGCCTTCGAATACGAAGAAACGGCGGATCAACTCAAAGCGATCGAAGACATTACGCACGACATGGAGTCCAGCAAACCGATGGATCGCCTCGTCTGCGGAGATGTCGGATATGGAAAAACAGAAGTGGCCATGCGCGCAGCCTTCAAAGCCGTCGAGGCCAATCGCCAAGTGGCGGTGCTCGTGCCCACCACCCTGTTGGCCCACCAACATTACGACAACTTCTCAGAGCGATTCGCGCCGTTCCCGGCCCGTGTGGCCCTGCTCTCCCGCTTCCAATCGCCGAAGGAGGCCAAAGCCATTCTCAAAGGCGTGGCCTCCGGCGACGTCGACGTGGTGATCGGCACGCACCGGCTGATTCAGAAGGATGTCGTATTCCGCGACCTGGGACTCGTGATCATCGATGAGGAACAGTGGTTCGGCGTCAAACACAAAGAACGATTGAAGCAACTCCGCACCCACATCGACGTCTTAACGCTCACGGCCACTCCAATTCCACGCACCTTGCAGATGGCCATGGCAAGCGTGCGCGATCTCTCGATCATCGAGACTCCGCCGGCTGGCCGCCTGGCCATCCGCACACAAGTCGTCCGATCGAGCGACACCCTCATCCGGGAAGCGATCTTGCGCGAATTGGGGCGGGGCGGACAGGTCTACTTCGTCCATAACCGGGTCGAAACAATGGAAAAGACGGGGGCCTGGCTCCACCAGCTGGTGCCAGATGCGCGCATCGTGATGGCCCATGGGCAGATGAACGCCAAACCGCTCGAAGCCGTGATGCTGAAGTTCTTTCGCCGGGAGGCGGACGTCCTGATCGCCTCGGCCATTATCCAATCGGGCATCGACGTACCCCATGCCAACACGATCTTCATCAACCGTGCCGATATGTTCGGCCTCGCGCAGTTGTACCAATTGCGCGGGCGGGTGGGACGAAGCGGCGATCAAGCCTACGCCTACTTCCTGGTGCCGGATGAGGGACGATTGAGCGACGATGCGCAGAAGCGGCTCACGGCCATTCAGCAATTTACCGAACTGGGCGCCGGCTTCCGCATCGCTGCAGCCGATATGGAAATCCGGGGCGCCGGAAACCTCCTTGGGAAACAACAATCGGGGCATATTGCAGCCATCGGACTCGATCTCTATATGCAAATGGTGGAACAGGCTGTCCAACGCCTCAAGGGCCAGGTGGTGGAAGAAGAGCCGGACCCCGTGCTCCGGCTCAACGTCTCCGCCTTTATTCCTGATGCCTACATCGCCGATCCCCACCAGCGCCTCTCCTGTTACAAGCGGCTCTCGTCTTGTGCCAAAATTGGAGACCTCGCCCTTCTTCATGGAGAAATACAAGATCGGTATGGGCTGGCCCCGGACTCCGTCGAGCGGCTATTCGAAGTCATGCAGATACGACTTCAGGCCAAGGCCTTGCGCCTGAGCACGATCGAACTCAAGACTCACTCCGTCGTCATCACGCTCGACGCCAAAAGTCGGGTCTCCAGCCAAGCGCTTTATCGGGTGATGGACCGGTACAAGAAGCGGGCCTGCCTCCTGTCTCCGCTGTCCTTCGAACTCCAGATGCCGCGTCAAGACTGGCCCTCCATCTTTCAAGATCTCACCGCAACCTTGCAAAGCCTGGAAGGCTGTGATACCAAGACCACAACGACCTCGTCCCCATCTCGCTGACAAGGTCCTCCGCGCCTATGATTCGAGCTTCGAAGGGATCCGTGAACACCATCGCTGACAGACCTCTTACTCGTGTCGCCTGCGCCATCGGCGGCATGTTGCTCTTGCTCACCGGCTGTGCGCCACCGCCCGAGGAAGGCGTGGTGGCTATCGTCAACGGTCGACAGATTACGAAAACCGACTTCGACACCCGTTGGGGAGAACTGGCCGAGGCCACCAGGGCTCGGTATCAAAAGAGGGGGGGGAAGCGCCTCTTTCTCGACGAACTCATCACCCGAGAACTGCTCATGCAGGAAGCGCGCAAGCTAGGGCTCGACCAGAGCGATGTCATCCGTGATCGAGCGCAGCGCTACCGGGAACAACTGATTCTCGACGAGCTCCTCAAGGACCAGATCAAAGCCACGGTCGAGCTCACACGCGAGGAATTGAGTCCCTTCTTCGAGCAGCATGCCAACGAACTCCTCCCGCCATTAAAAGTACGAGTGTCGCTGATGCTGCTACCCAATATTTCCGCGGCGAGAGATCTTGAATACCAGGTCAACCACGGAGGGAGCTTCGCCAAGTATGCGCAGCGCTATTCCATCGACGGCAAAACAAAAGCGAACGGAGGCGATCTCGGCCCCTATCGCAAAGAATTGGTCGTCCCTGAAGTCGACGCGGTCATTCATACCCTCAAGACCGGAATGATCAGTGCGCCGATCAAGACGGAGGCCGGCTATTACCTCGTCATGATTACCCCCCTCGACAAGGAAATTATTGAAGCTGACGTGGCCGTCAGGGAACGCCTCCGCCAAGACCTGCTCAACGAGAAGCGCCGAAAACGCTTTGACGGCGTGATCGCCGACATTCGCGCGAAGGCGGTCATCCGCCTCGCCGACGCCTCCCACTATGTCACCGACGACGTCGGCACACGCTGAGTCGTCGCGAGCAGAGATTTCCCCCCGCTCAGACTCTTCAAGTCCTGTGCAATTCGTGTACAATCCGTCGAGTCTCGCCGACCGACCGACCTTCTCTGCACAGGGCGAGCCCTCTATCCATGATCACGATCCGTCCGTTCATCACGATGGCGCCACACTGGCTGAGACACATGGTTTTTTTCGCGTTCGGGCTCATCGCACCGGCGTCCCTTCTTTCAGCCGCGCAGGTGGAAGATGGGATCGTCGCGATCGTGAACTCGGACCTCATCATGCTGTCCGAGATACAACGGGAACTCGCCCCAGAGCGGGAACGGATGCAGAAAGAGTATCGCGGCGACGTCCTCACGCGGCGCCTCAAGACGGCGGAGTACAGGGCGCTGACCGCCATGATCGAACGCAAGTTGCAACTCCAGGAAGCCAAGGTGAGAGGCATCACGGTCACCGATCAGGAAGTCCGGCAAGCGATTCGGCAGATGAAACAACAGGGGGGAGCGGTCGACGAGACGAACCCTGCAGACATAAAAAGCGCCCGAGAACAGCTCCTGCTGCTCCGACTCGTTGACCGCGAGGTACGGAGTGCGGTGATGGTCGCAGACTCCGACATCAAACGGTACTTCCAGGAACACCGTGATCGATTTGCACTCTCGGAGGAATACACGCTCAGCCAGATTCTTATCAAGCCCCGCTCACCGGACGATACGGCCGACGCGAAAGAGAAGGTCAGTGGGGTGATGGTGCGGCTCAAACAGGGAGAATCCTTCGAGGATTTGGCGCTGCGCTTTTCCGACGGCCTGAACGCTTCACATGGAGGACGGCTGGGCTTAGTGCGGCAGGGAGAGCTCTTGCCGGAGATCGAGCGCGCTATCGCAACCCTGGTGCCAGGCGGCATCTCGGACGTGATCGAGACCTCGGATGGCTTTCACATCATGCGCTTGGAGGACAAGACACCCAAGCAGTTCCGTCCGTATGGGCAAGTCCGCCAGGAAATCCAGGGACTCGTCTTTCAGCAGAAAAGCGAAGACGCCTTCCAATCGTGGCTGATGACCCTCAAAAACAAGGCCTACATCGAGATTAAGTTCGAATCCGCTCTTTCAGGACCGCCCACAACCGCTCCCGCCCCTCGCCCGTTACCGACGAATACGCGATAATGTCGCCGCCCTCGGCCAATCCCAGACCTTCCCGCAGCCGACGAAGCGCACCGATACGCTCACTCATTTTCAACTTATCCACTTTCGTCGCCACCACGACGTGTGGCCGTCCGACGGACAGAAGCCATGCGATCGTCTCCCGGTCCTGTTCGCTCAGCACCCGGCTTTCCACCAACACCACCACCACGCACAGCTGTTCACTGCCGTTGAGATACTGCTCGATCAATGGAGCCCACTGAGCCCGCAGCGCTTTCGACACCTTGGCGTATCCATACCCCGGCAAATCCACCAGCACGAAACGCGCCAATCCAGGATCGTCGCTGGTGATCCGAAAGAGATTGACCAAGCGGGTTTTCCCCGGCGTGCGGCTCACCTTGGCCAATCCCTTGCGCTGCAAGAGGGAGTTGATGAGAGAAGATTTCCCGACGTTCGATCGCCCGATGAAAGCGACTTCAGGAAGTTCACCTTGCAGAAACTGTTCTGGGCCTGCACAACTTCTGATAAACTCTGCCGTAAGAATTCTCATGCTGTATACATCCGCCTATCGAACACCATGCTCTTGAAACAGGAACGTATCGTCACTGTGATACGCAGTCTCTAATGCGGAAGTCAACCGCACGATCCCGATCCCGCACAAAGGCCTTCCTGATCATCGGGCTCTGCCTCCCGGTCGGGGCGGTCCTCTTCTTCTGGTTGCTCGCGATGCCTGACGTCTCGGCCTTACGCGCGACCAACCCACCAGTGACGGCCTTGATGGAAGCGCGACAGGCTCAGGCTGCGGCGCAAGGCCACACCACCGGACGCCATTGGACATGGGTGCCGCTCTCACGTATTTCCCCCAGCCTTCGCCAGGCGGTCGTTGCGGCAGAAGATGCGTCGTTCTTCACCCACGAAGGATTCGATTGGGAAGGGATCAAAGAGGCAGCCAAATACAATCTCGAAGCGGGCGAACTCAAGCATGGGGGGAGCACCATTACGCAACAGCTGGCCAAAAATCTGTACCTCTCGTCCGAACGGTCTCTGCTTCGAAAGGCGCGAGAAGCGCTGATTACGCGTTCCCTCGAACAGCATCTCACGAAGGAGCGAATTCTCGAGCTGTATCTCAATGTTGCCGAGTGGGGGCTGGGCGTCTATGGCGCTGAAGCGGCAGCTCGTCATCACTTCAAGAAGTCCGCGCGCGACCTGACGCCCGACGAGGCAGCCTGGCTGGCGGCCATCTTGCCGTCGCCACGGCGATACGATCCTCTACGAAAGACGACGTTCCTGGTTCGCCGCCACAACCGAATCCTCAAATGGATTACTCGGGAATCTCCCCATGCTCCCCGGCTAGAACCAGCGCCAAAGTCAGAGCCAGAGCCAGACCCAGAGCCAGACCCAGAGATAAACACAGACACAGAGCTAGAGCCTGACCAACCGTCGATAGAGTCTCAAGACCAGGAGCAAGCGGAAGGTTACAGCGAGTCGCCGACCTCAGAATAGTCTCGTTCGCCGAAAATGGCCGACTCATGCCTGTAGTGTTTGAATTCGAGCAGATTGTGAGAGGGATCTTCAAGGAAAAATGTGCGGTGTTCGATGCGGGTTCCGGGAAACCGGACGCGCGGTTGCTGGTAAAACGTCAGCCCCTTGGCTGTTGCCTGATCGACCAAGGCCTGCCACGCCTCTTGAGAAGGCAGGACCAGCCCAAAATGATGCGGATAGATCCCCTGCTGAGAAGGTGGCAGTTCTGGCGTCAGATGCGCCACGAGTTGATGCCCTGCAAGTCCGAACGTGACGGCGTGGCTCGACTCTCGACCCAGCGTACAACCAAGTCCCTCGACATAAAAACGTTTCGCCGCCGCCACATCGTGGGTGGGAAACGCGAGATGGAAGCGCGCATCCTTCATGGAAATTGTCCTCGAACGGTCGGCCTACCTGTCCCGTTCCACCAGCCCGCAGCCATATGGGCGGTCACATGCCTGATGGCAAATCGCCCGTCAGGCGAGAGGACTAAGGCTCCAGCCGATCCACGAATCCGTGATACCAACATCTGCAACACCTGTCTGGCAGCGACCGCAGGGCTCTTCCCCATAGCCAGATGATCGCAGATACTCTTGGCGATGACAAGGCGGATGATGCCTTCGCCTATTCCTGTCATCGACACCGCGCCACTCTGATTATCCGCGTAGACGCCACAACCGATGAGGGGCGTGTCGCCGACCCGCCCAGGCAACATCGACTCGATGCCCCCGGTCGAGGCCCCCGCCGCCACCGTTCCGAACCGGTCCAAGGCGACAGCGCCGACAGTCCCATGCCGCTCTGCGGTTGAGCGTGTCTGCCTCGCGAGAATCTGCCCGTAGGAGAGTCTGCGAGGCACGCTGGTGGGACGATGCCGATCGAGCTTGCAATGCCGGGCAAATCTGCCGGCGTACGCTCCGACTAACAGAACATGATTCGTCTCTTCCATAACCAGGCGGGCTGCCGTAATCGGGTGTACGATCCCTTCCATCGAGGCAACGGCTCCGGCTTCAAGGTGAGCCCCTTCCATGATGGCGGCGTCCATCCGCTGCACCCCGTCCAGCTGGCGATTCGCCCCTCGTCCTGCGTTGAACAGTCCTGATTGTTCCAGAAGATTGATCGTACATTCAACCGCGGCGAGAGCAGAACCTCCTTGCGCAAGGATGCCGTAGCCGTCCGCGATCGCATCAGTCAGACAGGTAGCCTGCGCCGGCGTCACACGTCGGGAACCGGCGCCTCCATGGGCAAGAATGAGAGGATGGTGGTTGGTCAATTAAGGAGAATATTCCGAACCTGCCGATACGCCGGACTGTTCATGCGATCGAGATCGGATCGCACGAACCCCAAGCCGGTGACGCAGAGTTCGAAGTTGTCGGAGAGTTTCCGAAACAGCGGGGGGTCATCTTGTGAAGGAACGTCAGTCATTTGCGCCACAATCCCATAGGAGCGCTTTCCCGTCTTCATATAATCCACGAGGAAATCCTTGTGGTAGATCAACCCGGACGTCTTCAGGCGGCGCAGATATTCGGGGAACAGTCCCGCCATGAAGAGCGTGAAATCGCCGATGTGCTGATGCACGTCCCTCTCACGATCCATCGACTGGGCCTGGAGCAATACTTCCGACTCAAACAAGAGATCGACCACCGTATCGACCGGCTGGTCTTGCTGATTTCTAATTTTATAGAGGTGGTCTGTGTGGGCAAAATCGACAAGCAGGTTGGAAACATAGCTGGTGACGTTCAGGTCAGGCCACCCGAGATGCTCCGTGAAACTTTTCTCGGTCAGGGCACCGAAGAGCTGACGGAGCGGATGTCGTGGCGGAACTTGCGTTGCCATATCCACCTCTCATATATTTATTTCGAAGACGCCTAAACTCATTATAGCAGATGCTGTGGGAGGTCTCGGTGTCGGACCATGATCCTTCTATCGGTCTGTGCAACACAGACTTGAGCGTAGGCCGAAACTAAAAGAGCGTATGGCGTATGGCCAGAGCTGACGACTGACCGCTCATTCTTTTCCTGCCATACGCTATCAGCTATACGCTCTTCTCTTCTGCTATCGAGCACAAAGGTCACCCGCTGAATCACGGCCTTCATCCTCACAACCGTCCCGGTCGAAGCTCTACCAGGGTTCCTTCGAGAGTAAGCAGCTTTCGTTTCGTGGGCAAACCGCCTGAGAATCCGCCAAGCGACGCATCCTGCGCCACAATCCGATGGCAAGGAATCACGATCGGCATCGGATTCGCCCCCACGGCATTGCCGACGGCACGGGCATACTGTCTGCCTCCAACACGGACAGCCACCCACTGATAGGACCGGAGCCCGCCATAGGAGATCCCTCGAAGGATCCGCCAGACCTTCTGCTGAAAAATCGTCCCGCGAGAGAAATCCAATGGTAAGTCGAAGGACTGGCGCGTTCCGGCCAGATAGCCGATCAGTTGTGCCTGCGCCTCACGTAGTCGTGGAGAAATCGGGCCATTCAGCCGCTTGACTGAGAACAATCCCAACTCTGACAGCACGGCCTGCCGCGACGCCTTCGGCAAGACCACCACATCGATCCCCTTCGCCGTTTCTGACAGACCCATCCAACCCCATGGCGTGCGGAAGACACAGGCCCTGGTGTCTGAGGTGTCAGATGTGATGCGCCTGGATGAAGGTTGTTGCTTGCCCATTGCTTCAGACCGCTCCTCGCTTCAGTTTCCGTCTGACCATTCCCCAGACCAGACCGAGTTCTTCTGACCGCAGCAAGGCATGGACGCCCAGATACCCTCCCACGCTCAATCCGATAGCCATGACAAGCATGGCCGATTTCTCCATCCATTCACCGGGATGCGTCCAAATCTGCTGATCTGCCACCCAGGCACAGACCACCACCAACGGCACAGATGCAACCAACACACGCAGCGACGATCGCCCCACAGAACCCCAATCCACGCCGCCTAACCGGCGGTTGAGCACCACGATCAAGATACCCCCGTTCACCATTGCCGCCAAAGCGGTCGCCAGGGCCAGGCCGGCCGCGCCAAGAAACGACATCAACAGGAGCGAGAAGACGAGGTTGGACACAACGGCGATGGCCGCAGAGATGGCCGGCGTGCGTGTATCCTGCAACGAATAAAAGGCGGACACAATGATACGGACACCGCCAAAAGCCCAGAGCCCGGCGGAATAACAGAGTACCGCCAATGCGGTCTCAGCCGTATCGTGTGCCGTAAAGGTTCCGTGCTCGAAGAACAGATGGATGATCGGCTGACGCAAAAGCATCAGGCCCAGCATCGCCGGCAGGATGATAAAGAGGATCATGCGAAGACCGAACCCCAATGTTTTCCGCAATTCAACCAAATCCCCACGTGCGGCCTGCGCCGAGAGTGTCGGTAGAATAGCTGTGGCCAACGCCACGCCGAAAATCCCAAGTGGAAATTGGATCAGCCTCATCCCATAGAAGAGATAGGTCGGTCCCCCCGCAAAAAATGAAGCGAGAATCGTGCTCACGGTAATGTTGATCTGCGTCACAGAAAGACCAAGGAGCGACGGCACCATCAGCTTGCCGATCCGCCGCAGGCCGGGATGGCTTGGCGCGAACCGAAATCCGAACAGCATGCCGCGCCGACGCAAACCGGGCAACTGCATGGCAAACTGCGCCGCGCCTCCCGCCACCACCCCGATGGCCACCCCATGGATCGGCTCCGCCATCATCGGGGATAAAAAATATGCGCAGCCGATGATAAAGATGTTGAAGAACACCGGTGAGAATGCCGGCGCGGCAAAGGCGCGCATGGAATTCAGGATGCCCATTGCCAGCGCGGCCAGGCTGATAAAGATCAGATAGGGGAACATCATCCGTGTGAGCAACGTCGTCGCGCCCAGCTTCGCTGGATCGTCATGAAACCCCGGCGCGAGGAGCCAGACGATGCCGGACGCGGCGAGAATCCCCAGGATCGTAATCCCGGTCACAATCGTGAGCAGCGTCGTAAAGACAGAGCTCGCCAGTTCCCAGGCGTCTCGTTTTGACTTTTGAGTCTGATATTCCGTAAAGACCGGAATGAAGGCGGAAGACATCGACCCTTCTGCAAAGAGTTCACGAAGCAGGTTGGGGACACGGTAGGCCACGAAGAAGGCATCGGCCGCAGGCGTTGCGCCAAACAGGTTCGCCAACACCATGTCACGGACGAAACCGAGGATGCGGCTGGAAAAGGTAGCGACGCCGATCACACCGGCTGCTTTGACCACCGAGCGCGTCTCATCTTGCGTATTCGTTGGAGCTGGGGTCACTACCGTAGGATCGGGCATGTATCGAGATTCTAGCGGAACGATGCCGGGCAGTCTATCAAGCCGGCGATTTGCCCGCATGACATGCGCAGGCCGGCCTATAACGCTGAGCACCGCTCATGCTATCATGAGAAAATCAGTATGATATGGAGGCAAAACCGCGCGATGTCGCTTGAACCCTCTTCACATCTACCAGGCGGGTTTCAGATCGCACACCGCACCCTCGGCATCTACCAAGGGAGCGCCATTGAGCTGGCATTTTGGCATCCTTCATCCGGAATGCCGGAATATGGGCTGTGCCGGTTTACCACGAAGGAGAAGGCTGAGTCCTATCGTACCTACCTCTGCTCCCCTTCCTGCCCGGAACCGCTCGATGAGCATGACCTCACCATTGAACCCTATGATCTCGCCGCACACGAAGAACTGATCAACAACCATCCGCTCCAATCTTCCTGGGAAGCTCCGATCTAACATGGTCCTGAGACAGTCCGCCAACGCCACGGGCCGTGGCGCGTGAAGCGTGAAGCGTATCTCGTGGAAAGGTGGAGCTGATAGCGTATGGCAGGAAAAGAATGAGCGGTCAGTCGTCAGCTCTGGCCATACGCCATAAGCTATTCGCTCTTTGGATTTGGCGATAAGCCATAGGCTCTTTGTCCTCTGGCCATACACCATATGCTCTGTTCATTGGACGAGAGACGAACGACGCTTCACGAACAACGGGCGAAAGAGATCCGCCGGCCTGTTCAGGCTGCGACACCGACTTTGCCAGAGGACTTGTTCGGCTGGTCACGCGCCTGGGCCTGGATGAACGCAAGCAGACGCTTGCTCTCTTGGGCGACTCGAAGGAACTTGAAGACGATGCCGCGAGCCTGGACAGAATGGACCATTGCCGCCGCTTCAAGAGGAGGTTCGCCGTCATCAAGGGACAATTGCAGATAGAAGATGTCGTCCGTATGGACCTGGGCCTCACTCTTGACGATACAGCCTCCCATCGAGAGATCGAGGACCGTTCCCACACCGTGGACCTTGCCCCCGGAGAACGAAAGATAGAGCCGCACGGGAATCCGAAGATGTGTGCGTCGATCGATCGGATGCGTGGAATGGTCCAGCCAAAGACGAGACGCCAGAAAGCGGTGACTGCACGACGGACAACGAAATGGCGCCACGAAGAGAAAGGAGGCGAAGTGCTCGCGTGGCGATTGCGGGTGAGACCGCAACAGGCCCTCCTTCCGGCACCGCGGACACCTCAGGATACGGCCCATAGCATCTGTTCCTTTTAACCATCCCCATGATCGGACTCGCGGACGAACCGGTCCTCTCTTCTCCACGGATAGATGATATCTCTCTCCCTGTCAAGGAATCGAAGGTTCCATGCGAAAACCGCGTGAGAGAAACGGATGTACATCGGAGAGTTTCGCCATCTGCACACACACTTGCGGAGATCGCCAAGCCAGACAAACGTCCCGTCGCTCAAACCTATTGGAAGTTGAACCAGCCGATTGCGAACGTAGTCGGTGAGGGAGACGATCGCGTGCGTGATATGACGACAGCCAGCCACAGAGCCAAAAATCTTGGCATCGATCATTTCCGTTTTGCCTCCACCCACACCCCTCGGTTAGCAAAGACGGTCCACCAGCCCAGCATGGTCTCGTCCTCAACCAGTGGCCCGCCCATCCATCTCCGAATTGATTGATAATGTGACACGCGTACCGTGCGTGGAATGCCGGGCAGAGATAGGCGAAGATCAGAACGTTGGTGTCAAAAGCTGCGCGCCGAAGCGTGGGCATGACGGACTTCGTGCACGATGGCAGCGATTTTGGAGAGGGGTAGTTTCTTGATCCGTTTTTGCTTTACCAGGGTGGCGAAGTGGTCATACATCGACGTCCTTCTCCACTGGTCGGAATAGGAGGAAGATTTTTCTGGCAACCCTCGCGGAGTGAGGGGATCGAGGGGCCTGGAACCTTATATAGCATGCAGCCTCTTGGGAACGGTTCGTGGCGAAATCGCAAAGCCGCGTTGCGAGACCGACGCGCGGAGGCCAGGGGACTGGCTCCGCCATCTGCGGCGGTGCCTGTCCCGCTGCTCCTCAGACAGGGACAGGCGCAAGGAAGAAGGGCGCCAGTCCCCAACAGTACGTTGAGGGACTAAGCGGCAAGCCCGTCGGCCTGGCCACGCTTGGCAGTGGCCAGGCTTGTCGTAGCAGCGGATCTGCGATTGCAGCAGAACCGTCAAGCGCTTTTGAAGCGGGTAACCCTGGCAAACACAATCGCAGCGAAGGGGAGAGCGAGTCCTAGGAGCAATTGCGCGATGAGGAGCGAACCCAGCTGGCTATAGTCGGCAGGGGTTTGGATCACTCCCGATGCTTGGTCACGGACTTCCCGACTGACCACGTAGATGTCGTTCATGTATTTGCTGCCGAGCTGACTCAACGACAGGGCGAGATTCGTGAACGACGCCATCACGGCAAAGAACGTGGCCTTCAAGTTCGCCGGCGCACTGTTGGCAATCCAGGCGAGCATGGGAATCATGGAAATCTGGCCGAGCGGCGACTCCAGCGCCGTATCGATCAAGGCGATGAATCTGGCATCGATCACCCCCCCGGTCAGTCTCGCCGTCCATTCGTGTAAGCCATAGAACATGCTCACGATCGGGAGGGTCAGAAGGGTTCCAATCACCGTGAGAAACCCGATGACATAGGCAATGGACCGCTCGGCCATGAAACGGCGAAACACGAACATGCCCAGCAAGGTGAGGGTGCTGCCGATCAGCGAGAGGACGGAAAGAAACTGCTGATCGAACTTCAGCTGGTCGATCATCCACCAGGTCGTCCCTGGCCCGCTCCCTGGGATGGCCCGGAAAATAAAGACGACGACCGCTGTCCCGACCAGGGTGAACCGTTTATCAGGCTCCAGTTCTCGCACGAGACGAGTCATCAAAAACACCACGATGGCCATCGAACCGACAAAGACAATCTCTTCGCTGTACGAGAAGCCGCCGAATCCGACCGTGAGGGTGAAGAGGACAAAGGCGAGGCTCCCGCCAAGGATCCACCAGTTCGGCTTCGTTGCCTCTACCAGGCTTCCTCTGTCTCGGACCATTTCGTCGATCTGCTCGCGCGCGAACCCCTGTTGCCGGAGTTGTCGCATATGACGGTGTTGTAGGGACCAGGCAACCCCCACCCCAAGGACGGAAACAAACGGGATCACGAGCGCCATAAGATAGACCTGCTGGTAGAGCCGAACGACCTCTGTCTGCGGAAGCCCTTCGACCCCTGTGAACAGGTACACGTTGACCATCGCCACCAGAATCCCGCCGCCGACGATGGCCACGCGCCCAAGTGTCTGCATCGTGGTGTGCATGAGTTTGAATGTCGCCTGATCGAATGGCTGTCCCCGTTCATCCACCCGTGGCACGGCATCGACCGTCATCGCATCCGCCACCGCATCCTGCACCACGTAGCCGATCGGTCCGAGCAATGTGCTGATCACAAACCACGCTTCCGCCGGCAAGATCGCGGTCATCGCTTCCCGGTTCCCGATCAAGGCTGCCATGATTCCAAGGCTGGCGGCCAGCAGTCCTGCTCCGAGTCCCACGAGCCAACCTTTCCAGTGCCACAAGAGATCGACGAGATGTCCGATCGGCATCTTCAATGCCCAGGGAATGCCGGCCCAAAATCCCAGCGCGGCAAGGAAGGAGGCGGAGAGGCCCAAGTAGTCTTTGACGAAGAAGGTGCCGACGACCCCGGTGAGACCGGAAATCCCGTAGGCCATGTAGACCATGAGTGGGGGCAGGTAGGAGAGCCGCATCTCACGGCCGAGGGAAAGCAAGTTGCGATCGATCCAGCGGGCGACACGCGTGAACATCGCTATCGCGACACTCTGGTGATCTGCCGACGTTCGATCAAGGTTTGCAGCTGTGTGCGCATCTCATCAGCCGGCAAGCATGTCCGGTCCCCATGCCCAGCCAGGATCCATTCGAAGGGATAGTCGAGGAGTTTCTGGATGGAGTCAGCCAGTACATGCCTCCTCCAGACCAGCTGGGTCGGAGCACTGAGCCTCTTCTGCGCGGAGTCCCACCAGAGGTGATCCCCCGTGAACAGGAATCGGTTTCTATACAGCAAGGCCATACTGCCAGCCGTGTGGCCCGGCACAGGAATGATCTGAAACTGCGGCATGACGTGGAGACTGTCTGCCCCTTCAATGATCCATTCCGCATTCGGAGCCGCTTCGATGTCCGCCCGATGAATCATCCGTTTCGCGCCGAAATGGGCGGCATATTTCTCTGCATCGGCCACATCGTCTTTATGCGTGAGGAAGATGTACGCGATGCCGCCTTTTTTCTCGAAGGCCTCGACGAGATGTTTGAGATACCGCGGTGAATCGACAAGCCAGTTGCCGTCCGGATGTTCAATGAAGAAACTATTGGCACCGAACGACTTCTCGGAATTGAAACCGCAGTACGACACCTCATCTTCAAGTTGGAGCGGGAAGCTCGCCATGGCCTCTTTCATCTGTAACTGGTCGCTGTGCTCGGCTCCGATCGAGCCGACCGGGCAGGCGAGAAGCGCTCGATAGGCCTGCTGAATAGGCCCGTCTGCGTCCGGCTGATTGGTGACCGCGGAAAATTTGCCGACTTCCTCGAAACTTGTCGGCGCCAACTGTCGACAGGTATCGCAGTTGATGCAGGTCGCATCGACATAAAAATTTCCTGCCACATTGGAGTCGAGTCGTTTTTTTTCATCGGCCATGGTCAACCCTGTCGTTCGTGAAACGTGAAACGTCTGAATCCGGAAACGAACGACGCTTCACGAGATACGCTTCACGGGTGTCGAGAGTGCCGCTGGCGGACTTTTTCAGCATCCTGATTCCTTCGCGCGATCGGCCGCGCGCCAAAGATACCAGGCCGCGGCGGTACGATAGGGTTTCCACCGCTCCCCATATTGCAGCACGTCTCTCGGCTTCGGCATGGAACGCTTGCCATAGGCGATGCGGAACCCGTTGCGCACGCCGAAGTCGTCGACCGGTAAAATATCCGGCCGCCCCAGTTGGAAGATCAGCAACATTTCCACCGTCCAGCGGCCAACCCCACGGACCGCAGTGAGTCGCTCGATGATCGCTTCGTCGTCGAGCTTCCGAACGATGGCCCCTGTCGGCACAATGCCATCGAGGGTCTTGGCAGCCAGATCGCGGAGTGCTGCAACCTTGGCCAGTGAAAATCCTGCGCCACGAATGGCCTGCTCGTCGATTGCAAGCAGATCGCCTGGTTGAGGGAACCGCTTTGCGGGAAACAAGGCGATGAAACGGCGCACAATACTCTCAGCCGCCTTGTCGTGCAATTGTTGATGGGCAATGGCCCGCGCCAACGATTCGAACGGCGACCGCTTCGATAGGGGAGTCAAGGTGAAGGGACCCACCTCACGAATCAACCGCTTCATGACCGGATCCGTCTTGGATAGATGCCTGATTTCCTGGGCCTGTCGATCCATCTGCACACCCACGTTCCTACCCTACTTATGTTCCCTGGCTCAGAATGGCATCGGCCTCGATCTCGACCAACATGTCCGGATCGATCAGCCGCTTCACCTCCACCATCGTCGTCGCAGGCCTGATGGACCCAAAGACCTCACCATGCGCACGACCGACCTCCTGCCATTGATCGATGTTCACCAGGTACATGCGGGTTCGGACCACATCGGCGAGCGACGCGCCGGCCTGCTGGAGCGCTGATTCAATCGTCTTCAACGTCTGAATCGTCTGGGCATAGGGATCGCCTTTGCCGACAAGCCCTGCCGCCGTCATGGCCGTCGAACCGGAAACGGATATCGAAGCCCCGACTCGTACCGCTCGCGAGTAGCCGAGCTTGGCTTCCCACGGACCACCGGTAGAAATATTCTGCCGCCCCATCTGTTATCTCCTACATGACAATGCCGCCGCCGGCATGAATGTTCTGTCCCGTCAACCACCGCGCTTCCTCGCTGACGATGAACGCCACCACATCGGCGATATCCTTGGGAAGACCCAGCCGCTTCAACGGCGACAGCTGGATGCCGATCTGGCGGAACTGGTCGGTCATCATGCCTGTCTCGGTGAAACCTGGCGAGACCGTATTCACGGTAATCCCCCGAGGGGCGAGCTCCTGCGCCAGTCCTTTCGTGTACTGTTCCAGCGCGCCTTTGCTGCCAAGATACGCCGTCGCACCGGGAAAACTCAAATGGGTTCCATCGGTGGAAATGTTCACGATGCGGCCACCCTCTTTGAGGGCATTGGCCGCTTCCTGCATCGCGAAGTAGGGACCCTTGGCGTTCAAGGCGATGATCTGATCGAAGTCCTCCTCGGTGGTGTCGAGCAGCGCCTTCGGCATGAACTTCCCGGCATTGTTGACGAGGATATCGAGCCGGCTAAATTGCTTCACCGTCTCGACCACCAGGCGGCGCGCCGCTGCGACCTGGCTCATGTCGGCCTGAACAGCGATGGCCTTCCCGCCCTTGGCCTGAATGCCCGTCACCACTTGTTTGGCCTTCTCTTCGCTCGTTCCGTAATTCACCACGACAATCGCTCCGTCTTCGGCCAGCCGCTCTGCAATGGCCCGCCCGATCCCGCTGGAGGCTCCGGTGACGATCGCGATTTTTCCGCTGAGTGATTTCATGGTCTTCCCCTTGCCTCTTCTCTGTGTAACCGTCCCCATACCCAATCCCTCTGTGATCGTCGACGCGTCCTGATCGTACCCTTGGAACGCGTCCCTGTTCATTCTTTACGGAAGAAGGGGCGACGGGTGCTCCCAGGTTGCTGAGTAGACAAACTCTGTGAATGGTTTGCGGACTCGTGGTTGAACTTCCCGCGCGCGTAGGCGATCCGACAGCAGGGCTGGATCGCCTGGATAGCCGACCGCCATCATGGCCACTGGCTCGTAGCCGTCCGGGATCTGACAGTCCGCTCGCGCCCGATCGATGTCAAAACCTGCCATCTGATGAGCGACAAGCCCGAGCGCCGTGGCCTGTAAGGTAAGGTTTTCTGCCGCCATCCCTGTGTCATGAAGCGCATGGCGATTCGGCGAGCCGTCTTCGAACTGCAGTGCTGCCACGGACAACAGCAGCACCGGCGCACGATAGGTCCATTTCTGATTGGCTTCGACCAGGCAGTTGAACAACTGATCATGCTCGGCCTTGTTCTCTTTCATCGCCACCAGAAATCGCCAAGGCTGTCCATTATTCGATGAAGGCGCCCACCTGGCTGCTTCGAAGAGACTCTGCAACTTCTCCAGCTCGACCGGCCGATCGTCAAAGGCGCGGGGACTCCAACGCCGACGCAACAGGTCATGGATTGGATACTGCGTATCGGCAGGTTTTTCCATGTCTTGACGATCCTTTACGGTCTGTCGATCTTGGGTCGGTCTGTCTCAGGAGACCAGCCGCCGCCAAGGGCCTTGTAAAGCTGCACCACCGAGACGAGATGCAGGCGGCGCGAACCGGTCATGGCCAATTCCGCTTCGAACAGATTGCGCCGTGATACGAGCACATCGAGATAATTAGCCAGGCCACCTTTGTAACGAAGCTCAGCCAGTTTCAACGCCGATTGCAGCGCCGTGACCTGTTGCTGTTGCGCGTCGTTCTGCGTTCGCGCCGTACGGACGGCAATGAGCGTATCCTCAACCTCACGGAACGCAATGAGGATGCTTTGCTCATACTGCGCCAGCGTTTGCTTGGCTTGCGCCTCAGCGGCGTCCTGCTGAAACCCGAGCACCTGACCGTTCAAGAGCGGGGTGATGAATCCGGCTCCTGCCACCCCGTAGAAGGCGGGGTCGGAAAAAAATGTGGACAACTGCGGACTGGCCGAACCGAGCAGGCCTGTGAGCGTGATTTTGGGAAACCGATCGGCCTTCGCCGCGCCGATGCGCGCGGTGGCAGCCGCAAGCTGTTGCTCGGCCACGAGAATATCGGGCCGTCGCTGCAAGAGTTCCGAGGGCAACCCGGCCGGAACATCCGGCGGCATAACCTGTTCGTACAAAGACCGGCCACGCGCCATGGCGAAAGGCTTACGACCGAGCAATACGCTTAATTGGTTCTCGGCTTGAACCATCTGCCGTTCAAGTTCAGCCGTACGGGCTGCGGCGCCGGCCCTTTCCGCCTCGAACTGATCCAGATCCAGACGTGAGCTGAATCCCTGTTTCAATCGAGCCTGCGAAATGCGGACCGATTCCTCCCAGGAATGCACCGTTCGCTTCGCGATATCGAGCTGCGCATCGAACTGGAGAAGATTGAAATAGGCTTCACCCACTGCGCTCACCAATTGAATCGTGACCGCGCGGCGATTCTCTTCCTTCGAGAGCAGATCGGCGCGCGCCGCTTCATTCGATCGACGAACCCGTCCCCAGATATCGATCTCCCACGCCAGATTGCCTTGGAGATAATAATTGAAGGGGTTGGCAAACCCCGGAAACACGAAGACGGTCTTGCGGGCGAACGACGGGGCATTCCCCGACGCCGTGAGGCCGGGGAAATAATCGGATCTGGCGATGAACGCGCGGGCCTGAAACTCCTCGACCGTCGCGGCGGCTTGCCGGAGATCTCTGTTCTCCGCCAGTGCGATCTTGATCAAGGCCTGCAACTGCTCATCGCGCAACAGATCCCACCAGGGAAGATTGGCCAGAGAGGGGATATCGGGCGATCCTTCCGCCATCCTGAACGAGGCGCTGTCTTCCGTCTTGGGCCGTTGATAATCAGGCCCCATCGAACAGGATAAAAGGAGACAGGACAATCCGATGGCCAGTACGGTACGCACGTTATGGCTCGCCCTCCAACGACACATGTGGGATAACCGGTGGGCTGGGCTCCGCGACCGGCAGCGGCTTACGCTGGGTCATCTTGCGGATGAGCACATAGAACAGCGGCACGAAGAAGATCGCGAGGAACGTGGCGGCAATCATTCCGCCCATGACCCCCGTCCCGATCGACTGACGGCTTGCCGACCCAGCGCCCGTCGCCAAGACCAACGGAACCATACCGAAGATAAAGGCCATGGAGGTCATGATGATCGGCCGGAACCGCAGCCGGGCTGCCTCCAGCGCTGCCTCGATCAACGGGCGTCCCGCTTCATAGCGCGTATTGGCAAACTCGACGATGAGAATCGCATTCTTCGCGGACAAGCCGATCAAGGTCACCAGTCCGATCTGGAAGTAGATATCGTTTTCGAACCCGCGCAACCACACGGCTGAGAGCGCGCCGAAAATCGCAAAGGGGACGGCCAGGATTACCGCGAAGGGGACGACCCAGCTCTCGAACTGCGCCGCCAGCACAAGAAACACCATCAAGAGGCCGATCCCGAAGACATAGCCGGATTGGCCGCCGACTCGCCGCTCCTGAAACGAGATATTGCTGTAGTCGATCGCGTACCCTTGCGGAACGAGCACTTCGTTGCTCACACGATCGAGCGCCTCGAGCGCCTGGCCAGAGCTGTAGCCAGGTGCGGCGCCACCCATGACCAGGGCCGTGTTATATCCATTAAAGTGGTTCACCGGGTCCGGTCCGCTCTGAAACTCAGTCGTCACCACGGTATCGACGGGAATCATGTTCGTCCCCTGAGCGGTCTGAGCCCGCACATAGATCTTCGACAGATCCTGAGGGGTGGCCCGGAACTCCGCCTCGGCCTCCGTCTGCACGTGGTAGACGCGGCCGAATTTCACAAAGTCGTTGATATAAAAATTGCCGAAGTAGGCCTGTAGCGTATCGAAGATGTCTGAAATCGGTATGCCTAGCGCCTTCGCCCGCTCACGGTTCACATGGGCAAACAGCCGAGGCGAGGAGACACGGAAGTTCGTTCCGACCCGACCGATCGCCGGTTCCTTCTGTGCCCGTTCGACAAACTGCTGCGCGACCGCCGCGAACTTCTTAAAATCTCCGCCGCTGGGATCTTGTAGTTGCGCAGAAAAGCCCCCGGCTGCGCCCACACCCTCAATCGCCGGCGCATTGAATGCCAACAGCAGCGCTTCCGGAATCTTCGCGAACTCGCCATAGGCTGCGCCGACCATCGCCTGCGCCTGGTTCTGCGGTCCAGGACGCTCGTCCCAGGGGATCAACGGCACGAACATGGTCGCGGAGTTTGGCCCTCTGGTGCCAAACACGAAGTTTTGGCCGGTCAAGGAATCGGTCGATAAGACCGCCTGGTTCGCCTGGAAAAATCGTTCAATCCGTTCGAGCACCGCATCGGTTCGCTGCTTCGATGCGCCGTCCGGCAACTGTGCCACCACGATGAAGTAGCCTTGATCCTCCTCCGGCAAAAAACTCTTGGGGAGTTTTTCGAATAGGCCCATCGACACCACGAGGAGACCCCCAAAGGCCAACATCACCAACACCGGCCTCGCCACAAGCCTGCTGACCGAGCCCGTATACCCCTTCTGTGTCCAGCCGAACGCCCGATCAAAGATAGCCCAGAACCCGCCCCGCGCTCCATGCTGCGGAGTGAGAACCAACCCACAGAGCGCCGGGCTCAGTGTCAACGCCACAAACCCCGACACAATCACCGAGATGGCGATCGTCGCGGCAAACTGTTTGTAGAGCGCGCCGGTGATCCCGCCGATAAACCCGACGGGAACGAAGACGGACACCAGCACCAGCACGATGGCGATGATCGGCGCCGTGACTTCGGTCATCGCTCGTTTGGCCGCGTCTTTGGCCGACAAACGATCTTCGCGCATGTGGCGCTCGACGTTCTCCACGACCACAATGGCGTCGTCCACGACGATCCCGATGGCGAGGACCATCCCAAACAGCGTAATCGTATTGATCGAAAATCCCAATGCATAGAGTCCGGTGAAGGTGCCGATCAGCGAGACCGGCACGGCGACCAAGGGAATGATGGTGGCGCGCCAGCTTTGGAGAAACAGATACACCACGAGGACAACCAGGACCATGGCCTCTGCTAAGGTGATGATCACTTCTTTGATCGAGACTTCGATGAAGCGTGTGGTGTCGTATGACAATTCGTACGACACACCGGGCGGAAAGTCCTTCGCGAGCACGTCCATCTGCGCGCGCGTACTGCGAGCCATATTGAGCGCATTGGCACCCGGAGCGAGGAAGGTCAAAATGAAGGTCGTGGGCTTGCTGTTCAAACGCCCTTCAAGGGCATAGGACTGCGCGCCCAGTTCAATGCGCGCCACGTCCTTCAGTCTGACCGTGGAACCGTCCGGCAGAGCACGAACGATCAGTTCCCCGAAGTCCTTCTCATGGGTCAGCCGCCCCTTCGTGATGATCGGGATCGTCAACTCGGTGCCCTTCGGCGCCGGCTCCCGCCCGATGGTCCCGGCCGGATAATCCCGGTTCTGTTCTCGGATGATGGCCGCGACGTCGCTTGGGATTAGGCCCAGCTTCGCCATGTGCAAGGGATTGAGAATGATCCGCATGCTGTAGTTCTGCTGGCCGAACACCACCGCATCTCCGACGCCTTTGACCCGTTTCAGGTCGTCGACCAACCGGAGCGTGGCGTAATTCGAGAGGTAGATGGCGTCGTGCCGTGGATCGGTCGACTTCAAGACGATGACCTGGACCAGGCTGGGGGATACTTTCCTCACCGACACGCCCTGCCGAATCACTTCCGTCGGCAGCAACGGCTCCGCAAGCTTTTCACGATTCTGGGTTTGAACTTGGGCAATGTCGGGGTTGGTACCGATTTCAAACGTCAGCTTGATGGTCACATGCCCATCGTTACTGCTGGTCGACTCGAAATAGAGTAAATTATCGATGCCAGGGAGAGTCACCTCAATCGGCCTGGCCACGGCTTCAGCCGCCACCTCGGCGCTGGCGCCGGGATAATCCGCGTCGATCTGCACGACCGGCGGAGCGATTTCCGGAAATTGCGCGATAGGGAGGAACTGCATGGACAGCAGCCCCATCACGACGATCACGATGGACACGACCGAGGCCAGGATCGGCCGTTCGATAAAAACGTTCAATGTCACAAATGATCCTTATTGGGAGGTGGGGAGCACTGCGTTCGCGGCCGTTGGACCGGTCGGACTCCAGGGAACAGCCTTTACCGGCGCGCCGGGGCCGATCTTCATGAGGCCGTTGACGACAACACGATCTCCTGTTTTCAATCCCCCATCGATCAGCCACTGATCGCCCTTCCAGTCCGACGCAACCACGTCTCGAATACCGATCTTCTCATCCTGGCCGACCACATAGACGAAGGGGCCCTGGGGACCTAGCATCACGGCGCGCTGAGGAATGAGAATCGCGTCCGTATTCGTATCGCCGGTGAATCGCACCTTCACAAATTGCCCCGGTAGGAGGGTCCGTTTGGGATTGGGGAACGTGATTCTGGTTTGGCGTGAACCGGTCTCCGTTCGCAGGCCAGGTTCCAGGAGATCGAGGACGCCCTCATAGGGATAGACCGAGTCATCCATGAGCGTGAGCCGGCCTCGTAACTTGTAGACCCCTGGGTGCGTAATCTTCTTCGACTCGGTGTCCCGACGCCGCTTCAGAATGAAGGTCTCCGGCACACTCACCACCACATACATGGGATCGACGCGATGGACGACCGTCAACAAATCCGTTTGCGCCGAGACCAATCGCCCTTCGTAATAACGGCTCCGTTCGCTCAGGCCATCGATCGGAGCGGTAATGAGGGTGTTGTCGAGGTCGAACTGCGCCTTGGTCAGCTCTGCCTTCGCGCCTTGCAACAGGGCATTGGCGGTCAGGTCGCCGGCCACGGCATCATCCACGTCCTTCTGGCTGACAGCCTGTTCCGCCAACAGCGGTTTCACGCGGGCAAGGTCTTGTTGCGCCTGGACGACACGCGCTTCAGCTTCCGCAATTCTGGCCTTTGCCCTCGCGGCGGCGGCTTGGAAGGGAACGGGATCGATCTGATAGAGGGGGTCGCCCTTCTTGACATCGCGCCCTTCTGGGTACAACACCGCTTTCAGCAAGCCGGTCACTTGCGAACGAATCTCCACCGGGCGCGACGCCTCAGCCCGCCCGATGAATTCCGGTTCGTCCGGGATCGTCTGGCGAGTCACCGTCACCACTTCGACCTGCGCCACTTCCTGAGCCGGCGCCGACCCGGCTTCCTGTTTGCAACCAGGCAACCCGGCTATCGTAGCCAGTGCGAGCAGCGCAGCGGCATATCCGAATGGTTGAGTTCCCGAAAACACCATGGCAATCGACTCCTTACCCTCGTCGAACCTTCGTGTCGTACATTGAATTGACCATTCTACCGGTGGGAGCGAGACGGCAGCAAGCCCATGGCCGGAAAGATTGAAAACAATATCGGGAACATGATGAGCATGAATAACAAGATCGGTATCATAACGATTTCTCCTCTCTTAGTCTTTGTGCTCCTTGCACGATGATTCGACTCGACCAGACCCTGTGATCTCCTCGACGACACACCTGGTCATACAACCTACCGCGCGAAGTTCTGCGCCTTGTTGCCACAGCTTGGTCAACAGCGCCTTGCCGGAGGCGTCGATGAACGTCACGCCGGTCAAGTCGATCACGGCCCCGCTCTGTTGGTTCCGAGAGATCTGACTCCAATAGGCATTGAGTTCTTCGACCCAAGGACCTGCGAGCCTCCCTTCAAGGATGATCGACATGGAGGCCTGCACGGCATCTTTCTGTCCGGTGATCTTCAGCATGTCCTGTCCCCTCTCACTCGTGTGTGTCCGCACAGACTGTTCCATCGCACAGCACTCGGTACGCTTAATTCTGCAACCGCCGAAGGATGGCGAAAAATGTGGACTACGAACGGAGGCCAGCCCACCGACTCCGCAGCCACTTCGATCGTATGAGCTTGTACCCGAACCAGGCTATGAACAGCATACCGAGCAGTGGGACGACGACGGTGCGCACCAGCTGTTGATAGTCGGTCATGTGGACCCGCAAGAGATACTGCGGGCGTTTCATCAGATTCTCATTTTCTGTTGCAAGAATGACGGTATACAGGCCCTCGTCTAGCCGGACTTCGCCTCTCAGGACCCCGTCCGGGTGGAGGGTCGGCCGAATATCGGCCACAATCTGATCGTCGGCCTCCTTGCTCCCGTTCCCCTTCACGACCCGCATCCCGACCGGCTCATTGCGCAACGTCGGGTCCACGAGATCGACGACCAGGAAGGTCTCGCCTTCTTTGGGAATGTCCGTGCAGTATTGATCTTTCAACTGGTATTGCGGCTGATAGGCGTTGAAATGCACCACCCTCTCCCCGACCCGACGCAGGCACGGGTCGTCTTCCCCGCTCGCTGTGCCATGGGCCGTGGCGACGTCGGGGTGGGACAGGACGGCAACAAAAAGAAGCGCCGTCGCGCCTATCCCTCTCATGTGTCTCATCATGGCTGAACCCTCCTGCGTGAGACCGTGTGCCGTAACGCGCAGCGATCGTTGTGTGGGACCATCGCCGTCGCCTTTCCCCTCATCAGCTCGTTCCATTCGACGATCCAGTCAGCGACGTGTCCGCAGGCGACGCAGCGAGACGCCCTGGGCGACGCGCACAGGTGCCGTCACCCTGTTCCTTTGCATGGCACGTAGGCCCCAGCAGAGCGATCCTATTGCCAGTACCACTAAGATCATCTGATCCATGTTGTCCTCCTCATCACCGTTGACCATCCAATGTATTCTCGTCACCCATCTCCGTGGCTCACCGAGCAGACAGGCCCCTCCGGGGTGTAAAGGGGGGCCTATCTACCTCAGCGGGAGACGCAGCGAGGATTCGCGGCGTCCACCTCTCGACCTTTCGCCCCACAATTATTCGGCAACATCGACCCAGCAAGCTGAGTTGTCATCAGTCCTTGCAGAACTCCTCGGTTGTGCAGAATGACCGGATCGATGACCTCACCACATTGCAAGCAACGCTGAGCGCAGTAGTCCGATAGATCCTCGCACCACTCGGCCACCATGAGTCCGCTGCAGCGTGGACAACGGTCCGCGCTGTGGATTCTTGCTCGACTTTGAGCCGTTTCCTCAATCGATTGCTGTCGTGGAATCGCCAGCGCCATACCCATCGATGCCTCCCTCAGCGATCTATCGGTTGACCTCACGCCATTTCATAACGAGGTGGAATGGCAACTCGCGTTCCAGAATGGTTCCCACAAGGCCTGGATCATCGATGTCGCTGAAACTATAGGAGATTGAGCGATTTCTTTCGGAAATCTTTGTCGCAAAAAATATGAAGTGCCGAAGACGACCTGCCGACGTGACGGCACGGTGCCGAAATGTCGGCGAGAGAAAAATTCCTGACGATGATTCGTGAAGCGTCTATGAAATGCGAGGGGTGAAGGGCTTAAGACGAGCGAGAGATCCCGAGCTTCTGCATCTTAGATTGCAGGGTCGTTCGCTTCATCCCCAGCCTGGCAGCGGCGCCGGCTGGACCACCAATGACCCAGTCCGACTCGCGAAGTGCCTTGAGAATATGTTCGCGTTCGGCTTGTTCAAGTGTCGTAGTCCCGGATTTCGTGACGTGACCTGGCGTCCGCTTTAATTCCGAGAGCGACACAAATAGATCCGATCCTTGAGTAAGAATCACCGCTCGCTCGATGAAATTCTCCAGTTCCCGCACGTTGCCTGGCCAGTGATAGGCTTGGAGCGCTTTCATGGCCTCCGATGGGATAGTCTCAATACGTTTCTTCATCCGTTGGGCGAATTTCTGAGCAAAGTGCCGAACCAGCAAGGGAATATCGTCTGCTCGGTCGCGCAGGGGAGGGACGGTGATCGGAAAGACTTTGAGCCGGTAATAGAGATCACTGCGAAACCTCTGCTCCTCCACCATTTGATCAAGATCACGGTTGGTGGCGGCAAGTATGCGAACATTGACGCGTATGGTCCTGGTGCTTCCCAATCGCTCAAATTCCTGTTCTTGAAGGACGCGCAGGAGCTTCACTTGTAGTTCTAACGGGATTTCTCCCACCTCATCGAGAAAGATCGTGCCACGGTCGGCCAATTCAAACCGGCCGATCTTGGTGGCAATCGCGCCGGTGAATGCGCCTTTTTCATGTCCAAAGAGTTCGCTTTCAAGCAAGCCGGTTGGAATCGCGGCGCAATTGAGCTTCACGAACGTTCGCTCTCGCCGGTTGCTGAGATTGTGGAGCGCCCGGGCAACCAGTTCCTTCCCGCTCCCTGTCTCGCCCAAGATCAGAACCGTCGAATCGGTTGCCGCCACAGTCTGGACTTCTTTCAGAACCAATTTGAGCGCCCGGCTGTCCCCGACGATTTCATCGAAGTTGTACGCTGTCTGAATTTCTTCCTCCAAATACAGCTTTTCCTTTGCCAGCTTGTCCTTCAGCAATGAGATTTCTTGATAGGCGATGGAGTTCGCAACAGCGAGCGCAACTTGATTGCCAATCCAGCTGAACAATTTCGCATCATCGTCGGTGAACGCATCCTCCTGCATACTGACAACGCTCAACGTGCCTAGCGCTCGCCCGTGCGAGATCAGAGGCACCGCGCAGCCCGACTTCAGACCTGCGGCTGCCGCTCGTTTCATAATGTCCGCAGGGAATTCGGTGAGACTGAGATTTCTGACATGAACGGTCTGCTGAGAAGTGAACGCCAGTCCATCCGGGGTTCCTTCCAACGGAATGGGATCACCCGCCTCGACAAAACCTTGATTGGTAGGGAAGTCCATGGCATGAGCCTGCAACTGTCGCGTGGCGGGATCATAGAGACAGAACCACGCAAAATCGTGTGGGATCACACGACGAAGGCAGGCGGAGATCGCTTTCAGGAGTTCTGTCAATTCGAGGTGCGAGACGATGGCGTTATTGATTTCCAGCACCAAGCTGAGCCGATCTCGTTCACGAGCCAGAGACTGTTGCGCGGCTTCCGCGCCGGCGAAATTGAGGACATTGTCCACCGCCACCGCGACCTGCTTGCCTACTTGCTGTAAGAATTCCAGGTCCGTTTCACCATAGGCCTCTTTCTGCAAGCTCAAAAATCCTAACGCGCCCAACCGCCGCACCGATGTCGTCAGGGGAATAAAGCAAAACGAATTCGTGCCGTCCTCCCTCATGAGCCCGGTAACCTTGGGCCAGCGACGTTCTTCGGCAAGATCGGGAACGAGGATCGACTGTTGCGTCTGCCATACCAATCCGGCTGGACTCTCTTCGACCGGCCCCTCATGGCCTCCTATGAGATCAGCAGGCACGTTCGCCTGAATGGTGTGTACGCGAATCGTGTTACGCTCAGAATCGTGTAACGTCAGAACAACGAAATTGACATGCACTACGCGGGGAAGGCGCTGGGCAAGATCTTGAAAGAGTGCGTGCAAATCTCGGTGGATGGAGATCGCCTGCGCCACCTCCAGCAGAGCTTGGTACCGCTCGGCAAGAGTTTCACAGGGAGGTGCGGAATGCGTTTCCATAGGAAGGCAGTATGGACTAAGGGTTGGTAAGGGCTCAAGAGGGGAGAGGGGTGGCCTAGTTGGTCCCCCATGCTCACGGAACCCCCACGATGGCGATTGACGGAACAGATAGGCACATGATGATTTGCATAATTGATGGTTGTTCATACTGCTATGGACATACAGCCTATTCTTCCACCATGAAACCTTTAGCAGGCTGCGGAAAAATCGGTTTACACATAAAACGCCGGTGAAATAGGACAGACGGAGCAACGGCTTCAACAACCTCAGGATGCTCAAAAAGGCCAGATTTCTCACCCGCCCAACCCCGGCGGTCATTCCACCCGCCCGCCCTGAGTCTGCCGAGACAGACTCTTTACCCCGAGACACGCCGTTCCGCGGGCAAGGCCTCAGCGAGCGAAAAGGCGAGGAGGTACGGACCGCACTTCGTGGGGCCGTTCGCCCGTGCAATAGATCTTGGCGAACGGAAGAGCCCCTCCAGTGCTTCCGATTTCCTGGAAACTCTCGTTGAGCCTCTGAGGGACGCGAGAACGATGCTGGCGAACTTTTTCAGCATCCTGCTAAGGAGATGACTATGAAACGTATCAAGGTGGCTGACCTGCCTGAGTTTGATACCGCGCCCTATCTTGGTAGCGAAGCGGCGATTGCCGCGTACCTGACCGACATTCTTGAGGCGAACGATCCAGCTTCATTAGCTTCCGCGCTGGGCGACATCGCCCGCGCTCGCGGCATGAGCGAGATTGCCAAGGCATCTGGCCTCACCCGTGAGGCGCTGTACAAGGCGCTGCGTCCCGATGCTCAGCCGCGCTTCGATACCATCAGCCGTGTCTGCACGGCCTTGGGAGTACGCTTGGTGGCGCAGGCTGTCCATACGCCGGTGTAATTTTCATCAGGTCATAACCCGGCGTTCAACCGGACTGCCCCTCAACCGCGTCAGAAGGAGTTGCAACATGGCTGAATTGAAATACAGGCCTGTTCCCCACGATCAAAAGGCGTTCCTTGCTAAGGCTCGCGCACGAAAAGGCTTCAACAAAGCCTATAACGCGCTGCCGTTGGAGTATCAGGTCGCGGGGCAAATGCTTGAACCCGCATTATTCACGAGGGTTCGTGACGAAACCGCTGAGATGCCAAGCGAGACGGGCGCGTGGAGCCGAGAGGGAGGGAGGCATACGTGAAACAGTATGTTGACTGACCGAGCGGCGAGCCCGCCCGCCGTCAGGCTTGTCGTAGCGGCGTATCGGCGGTTGTAGTAGAAATCTTCGTGAATAATGCGGGTTAGGGCTCGCGCGCGCCGGTCTGACCCAAGACGCAGTCGCAGAGCGTATGGGCACGACCAAGAGTGCAATCTCCCGCCTCGAATCGGCCAGCAAGCACGCTCCATCGCTTGCAACACTTAAACGCTATGCGAGCGCTGTAGGGTGCGAACTTCAAGTCAAGCTGGTGCGGACGAAGGTCGCGTAACCCCTCAGCTCAAGGAAGTTTTCCGGCTTTCTTAACGCGTGAGTTTCGCCGCTGCCAGTAGCCATTCAGAATGCCTCCGTTTCTTTTCCTGGACATCTCACGGTATGTTATGCGGACAGAAAAACTGATCTCCGCATCTTAGGCGGATCGGTCTATTTATCGTGAGGTATCTTGACCTCGCTCGCGAAGGATTCATAGGCACATGAACGGCAACGGTAATGACATGGACTTATATCGTGCAGCGGGAGAACTGGCAGGACTCACGAGCCTGGTCGATGCGTTCTACGCAAACATGGATACCTTTCCGGAAGCCCGTGTGATTCGGAAGATGCATCCCGAGGATTTGACCGAGTCGCGGAAAAAGCTCACGTACTTTCTATGCGGAGTGCTCGGCGGCCCTCGACTGTTTATTGAGCACTACGGCGGGATCAACCTCCCTGATTTTCATAGCCAATTCCCAATTGGGTATGACGAGCGAAACGCATGGATGCTCTGCATGCAAGAGGCCATTGCTGCTCAGCCCTATGAGGCATCATTCAAAGAGTTTTTAGTAGCTCGATTGAGCATTCCAGCGGAAAGAATCAGGATGGTCAATGAGATGAGGGCCTAACAACTGGCGAGGGAGAAGGAACCAAAGGGGCTGGGAGTCTTTTTTGTAATTGTGCGAGGAAGAAAACTTACATCGACTTTCCGATTTTCATGACGCGTGAGTCGAGCCGCTGCCGGCAACCTTTCAGAATGACCCGGTTTCTGTTGTTGGGGCGCCCATGCGATCCGACCTCCTGTGAGACAACGAGGTTCGCCGGCGACGTCATGACTGGAAGCGGATGATCGGTTTAATCGTTATACCTTTCTCGCTGTCCTCGGCTGCTTGGTTGATCTGATCGAGGTTGTAGAACTTCACCAGCTTGTCGAACGGGAAGCGCCCCTGTGTGTAGAGTTCGACGAGACTCGGGATGAAGAGATCCGGAACGCTGTCGCCTTCGACGATGCCGATAATCCGCTTGCCGGTCGTCATAACCCCGTTCACATCAAAGCTCGCCTCCGTGCCCAACGCCGGTGCTCCCACAATGCCGCAGGTTCCGCGAATCGCCAACGCGTCGATGGCCTGACGCAACACGGAGGGCCGACCGCTCGATTCGAGCGTGAATTCGACGCCGCCGCCGGTGATCTTGCGCACGGTCTCGACGGGATCGGTCTCGCGGCTATTTACGGTATGGGTCGCCCCAAGTTCCTTGGCCAGCGCAAGCCGTGACGGCACCACGTCCACTGCGATAATGGTGGCCGCACCGGCCACACGTGCAGCCATCACGGCGCTCAAGCCGACCGCTCCTCCCCCGAACGCGGCGAAGCTGGCGCCGGGTCTGACTTTCAGTGCATTCATCACGGCCCCTGCGCCAGTTTGAATCCCGCAGCCGAGGGGACCAAGCAATTCCAGCGGGACATTGTTCGGAACTTTGATCACATTACGTTCATGGGCAAGGGTGAAGGTGCCGAACGACGACTGCCCGAAGAAGTGGTCGTGAACCGATCCCTGCTTGTCGTGCGTGGCGGTACTTTCGTCTTCGCGCGCGCCGCCAAAATTCAGGGCGTAGAAATTCGCGCAGTAGGTCAAGTCGCCGCGTAGGCAGGGTATGCAGTGGCCGCACCACATGTAGGTCAGCACGACGTGGTCGCCCGCTGCGATTTTTGTGACGTGGCTGCCGACCTGCTCCACGACGCCGGCGCCTTCGTGGCCGAGCACGATGGGGAGGGGCACGGAATATAGTTGGTCGCGTGCCACCATGTCGGTGTGGCACATGCCGGTTGCGACGATCCGAATCAGCACCTCGTCGAAACGAGGCTCGTCTAAGGTGAGGGTCTCGATCTGAAACGGTCCACCTTTCTTGCGGACCACCGCCGCCTTGATCTCTCGCGTCTGAGTATTCTGCATGGTCGTCATCGGTGCGCTCCCTGATGTATGAAAGCTTCTGGGGACATCCTGGTTTTCTTAACTCGTGAGGAGAGAACTCGCCCGCAATGATCCAGAATGTCCTCGTTTCTACTCTCCAAGATGACGCGTGCCGGAGCGATCGCCTTCGCGCAGTACGTGAAACGAGATATTGTTCAAGCGTAGGTGCAGGGATCGCCGCGACGTGAGGCCTAGTGGTACTCACGTCGCGACGGTCGTTCTCAAAGCGTCTGGTGTGTGCCGTCGCAGAACGGCGGGGTCTTCGTCTGCTTGCACATGCACAAGGCCACTTCTTTCTTTTCATCGACGATAAACTCGACCGGTTCGATCCCGGTTCCTTGGTGAGACCCGTCACAGAATGGCTGGTCCCTTGAGCGTCCACATAGACACCAATGGTAGGTTCCCGGGTCTAACGAAATCACTGCCGGCTGCTTGGCTGCAATACGTGGCTTCTCCATGAATGGCCCTCCTTTTAGATTGCAAATATAACGGTTTGATCGGCGCGAGGACGATAGCGGGATTATATTTCCACACTGACTTGTCTGCGTCCACATAGAGTTCCACCTCGTTGCCGTCAGGGTCACGCAGGTAGAGGCTTTGGCTCTACGGTGTGATCGCTCATGCCGTCGATCGGAACCCCTGCTTGCTCCAGTTCTCTTTTTACTACACGTAATTCCTCCAGGCTGTCGCCGACCGTAATCCCGATATGATAGAGCCCGCGTCGCCTCCCGGATGGTGGCCCCGGCGTGTCACCGACCTGGATCAGCAACAACTCGTGATGCGTGCGGCCCGATGCCAACGCCGCAGCCGCCCGTCAAAAATTTGGCCCACTTCCTGAGATCCCAGCAAGCCACGATAGAATGTCCATGACCGTTCAAAGTCCTGCACGTAGAACACGACATGGCCGAGGTAGTGGGCTTTCATAATTCGAACTCCCATTAGGCCTAAGGGGTGAAGCGTGAGGAGATGTGAGCAGGAGAGCGTTCCCTTTATCAACTACCTCTTCCAGTACATGGCTCACCTCCGGCTGCGACTCCGATCTAATAAGTGAGCCTGCTTGTAGGGAGATCGTCACCTGTCATCTGGGGAGTCGGCGGCCGATTGGGTGGAGCAGGATAGGGTGGTGGCTGAGGCAGCGGCGGCTTAGGAGAGGGGAACGGACTAGGGCCCGGTGGAATGGGTCCTGTATCGGGGTCTGGATTGAGATTCGGAGTCACAGATTTTTCCATCCACATAATTATCTCCATGAACATTCTCATTTACAGGAAGTCGAGAAATCGCTCTTCATGGGCCGCCTTCTCGCATGAAGGTCGCGGCGAGCAGACCTGATCCCGATCGTGTGGTACCGCGGACACAGCTTCGAAACTCCCTGAGATTGGGGCCTCATCATGGGCGTTCTGTGCTCTCTGGCATTCCGTTTATTACCTCAGATTCATAATCTGGTGTCGCGACGCGACGAAACCGGATGATAGTCGAGGTTCCGTCAGTTGACTCGATATACAACCTCACGTCTGGTCCAATACTCTCGTTCATCACTCGGCGCGGTCCGCAAATGCTTAGGTACACGTGTTCTTGCTTAACGTCGTCCTTGCGCACTATGATCGACAACACTTCGTGCGTGCGATCGAGATGAAGGGTCAGGGCCTCAAACGGAAGTCCGTTGGACTCATGCGATGTTGTGCTGCCTTCGCCTTGCCCTGCGACATCCACCAACCATTCTTGGTGATCTTGGCTGAATTGTTCGAAAAAGTCCTTCCACTCCCGGCAAGGGATATCGCGCCCTTTCCCTGTTTCATTCGCTTCTGAGGAATTCCTCATTTTGATGCTCCAGTGAAATTATGGAACAGACGTCGTCACGGCGCGTGGCATTTGGCTGCGGCACGAATGCGAAGACCGTTTTACGGCCATAAATCGGGTATGACTACGAATCATCATTCATTATAACGACGATATGCCGTATGGGAAGCTAGGATGTTCCCTAGCCCTCATTGGTTCATGACGGTTCGTCGCGAGATAGCCGAAAGCGCATTCCTCGTAAAGCGTATGTCGTCTTGCGCAGATTGCAGCAGAAGCGCTCACGAATAATGCGGGCAGGCTGTCGATGAAGCTCCCTCTGCAGCAGGAGCACCGGAAGGAAGTCTGACTAGAGGAGCAGAGAGTTCGCTTACTCTCCACTCCTCATTGTTACGTTAACCGCGTATGGCCTTCGATAAAGATCACCGCCGCAAGCAGCGGGGAATATACCCGCTAGTGATTGAAGCAATCCGTCATGTTTCGGTCACCGTGGCATAAAGGTTTCGAACGCGCTAACAGGCACGGGATTTCGGTATAACCTGCCGACGACGCGATCAGACTTTGGATGGCCGGCAGCCACTCAGAATGCCCCCGTTTCTTTTCCTGGACATCTCACGGTATGTTGTACGGACAGAAAGCCAGACCTCCGCATCGTATGCGGATCAATCTATTTATCGCCAGTTGTTTTCATCACGCTCGCGCAGGATTGATATACACATGAACGGAAACGGTAATGATATGGATGCATATCGCGCTGCTGGAGAGCTTGCGGGACTCACGAGCCTGGTCGATGATTTCTACACAAACATGGATACCTTTCCGGAGGCCCGTGTGATTCGGAAGATGCATCCCGAGGATTTGACCGAGTCGCGGAAAAAGCTCACGTACTTTCTATGCGGAGTGCTCGGCGGCCCTCGACTGTTTATTGAGCACTACGGCGGGATCAACCTCCCTGATTTTCATAGCCAATTCCCCATTGGGTATGACGAGCGAAACGCATGGATGCTCTGCATGCAACAGGCCATTGCGGCTCAGCCCTATGAGGCCTCATTTAAAGAGTATTTAGTGGCTCGATTGAGCATTCCAGCGGAAAGAATTAGGCTGTTCAATACAACAGAAAGCTAACACTTGCCTGGAGAGAGATTTTCCGCTACGCCCTTTGGGAGAAACAAAGGGGTCGACCAGCTCGAAGGCTCCAGTAAAGGGACAACACAATCCGCCTCGCACACCGCAGTGATTCTGGCACGGTGTACGCCCGGTGCGGTTTGGGCGCTTCACCGCGTGTAGGTTCTGACACGCATCCCCGTTCTCGTTCACCTGTTGTCGACTCCATCACCTGGGTCGCCCCCGTCACCCATCAGCATCAAGGCGGGACAGAGAAGCCGGCTGGCCTCTCTGCCGCCCCTGGCACATGCTGTGCCCCAGAGAACTGTCGGTATCAGGCCACGTCCATGATGGAGAAGCACAGGACACATGGTGCCTTTCGGCTCCACTCTTTCGATGGCTCGCAACCGAGGCGGCTCAGTCCCGTCACTGACGGAAGGTTCCGTCGGCCTGTTGTGTCTACACCGAGTGTTCCCGCAGCCTGCTGGATGAATAACTACGTGTTAGTGATCAATATTGATCAGACCGGACATCCCGAGATGAGACATGATCGGCACATATTATGACCTATAGCGACAAGAATGTTCTGAAGGTTGATTCCTTCCGTGTCTCATAACAAGAACGTCTTGAATCCTTGATCCAGGTTGTCTGATGCGCCACCAACCGTTTCTGCGAAATAGGGTGTGAACCGTTCTCTTCCCGATACTGGCGGCCCTGGCTTTGAATGCCTGCGGCGACGTCAATAATGTGGAATCTACTCCTAGCCCAACACCCCCGGCAACACCAGTACCGCTGACGATCCTCACCTCTTCCCCCCTTCCTGCTGGATCAACCTCAGGAGCTTATGACGTCACGCTCGCGGCTATTGGGGGAACACCACCCTATACGTGGAGTTTAGCTTCTGGATCGCCGGCGTTACCAAATGGACTCGTGTTGGCCCCATCCACCGGGAACATTTCAGGGACCCCAACCGCCGCTGGAACCAGACTCACCGAGTTCAAGTTGGCGGATGCGACGGGACAGTCGGTCCAAAAAGTCCTCTCGATTACCATAAATGTCTCGCCGACCCCGTTGGCCATTCTGACGAACTCACTCCCTGCCGGGACCATTCATAGACCCTATGCATCGGCGCTGGCCGGTACCGGTGGCACTACGCCCTATACATGGAGACTCAAGGCCGGCACACCACCCCTGCCAAGCGGCCTCTCGCTCAGTCCGAATGGCGTCCTCAGCGGGACACCGACTGTGACCAGTGCTGCCACCCACATATTTACACTGACCGATGCGACACCGCGAACTGTCGAAAAAGCGCTGCAATTGTCCATTAGGGCTAACCCTCTGTCGATCACGACCACCTCGCTCCCGCAAGGGACGGCAAACCAAAGCTACAGCGAAACGCTGGAGGCTACCGGCGGCACAGGCGCCTATACCTGGCGACTCGCGGGCAACTCGCCGGCCCTGCCGACTGGATTAACACTGAATCCGTCGACAGGAGAGATCGGCGGAACCCCGACCGGCCCCAGCAATAACAACTATACGTTCACCGTCACGGATCAAACCCCACCCACACCGCAAGCCGCGACCAAGACCTTGCGGTTGATTATAGGAAACGCTCCGCCCGACCTGATCATTACGACTGCTTCCCCGTTACCGTCAGGAACGGTGACGCAACCTTATAATCTGACGTTGACCTCTACAGGAGGGACCGGGGGGAAAACGTGGGATATGAGCAGCGGCTCATTGCCGGCAGGCCTCAATCTCAGTCCATCTGGCGTGATCAGCGGAACACCGGCAACCGCCGGGACGTCTTCGCCGACCTTCCGCGTGAGGGACTCTGGAGTTCCCCAAGACACCGCAACAAAACCCCTGTCAATCACGATCGGTTTGCCCGCACCGCCGACGATTACAACGACATCCCTCCCTGCAGGATCATTCAATGTGGCTTACAACCAGACCGTGTCGGTCACGGGAGGCATCGGGACTCTTGTCTGGGGTGTGACCAGCGGCGCGTTACCACCGGGGTTCGACCTCAATCCCTCAACCGGAAATATTTCCGGCACGCCGACCAGCACTGGTTCGTTCACCTTTACGCTGCGGGTCACCGATCAAATTCCGCAATTCGACCAGCAGAACTTCACGCTCAGAATCAACTCCCCGACCCCACCGGATATCAATGCGTTCATACTCCCAACCGGAACGGTGAACCAGCCTTATCCCAACACTCAACTAACCGCCAGCGGCGGTACATTGCCCTATACGTGGACGGTCACTCCTGCGCTAGCGGGGGGGACCTTGACCCTGGACCCATCAACGGGGGTCATCAGCGGCACCCCAACATCTGGTCAGGTAACGACCCATACCTTCAGAGTCAGCGATTCTACCCAGCCGACCAATCTATTTGATGAGCTGACTCGAACCCTGACCATTAATGCCGCGGTGACGCCCGTCACCATCACCACCTCTTCGCTGTCGACCGGCAGCGTGGGCCAGGCTTACTCCGGGCAACTCGCCGCATCTGGTGGTACGTCTCCTTACAACTTCAGTGTGAACAGCGGCTCGTCTCTGCCGGCAGGTCTGTCGTTAAGTGCCACTGGAGCGATTACGGGCACGCCGCAAAATTCCGGCGCCACGTCCACGACATTCAGAGTGCAGGATTCCACCGTTCCTAATCAACAGTCTGCCACCAGGACACTCGCGATTACGATTAATGCCGCTCCGCCTCCTCTTTTGATTAGGACACCTTCGCCGTTGCCGGACGGGACGGAGAACCAAGCCTACAGCAGGAGCTTGTCGGCGACAGGTGGCACTCCCCCCTTGACCTGGAGCCTCGCCGGTAATTCACCGGCCCTTCCTGATGGGCTCAGATTGAGTTCGGGTGGTGTCCTGAGCGGCACACCGAGGACGCCGGGAACAGTGTCCCCGATCTTCAGAGTGGAGGATTCAGCGTCATCGCCGCAATCGAATCAAAAAATACTGTCGATCACCATCAACGCAGCTTCGGCGCCCTTGACGATCACGACGAGATCGCTTCCTGACGGCAGAAGGAATCGGCCCTACGACGAAACGCTCGAAGCCTCAGGAGGCGTCCCCCCCTATACCTGGTCGGTGACCCCTCCATTGCCAGACGGGCTCGAGCTGGCTCGCGCGACAGGGATGATTACTGGAACGCCAACGAGACAGAGTAATACGAGACACGATTTTACCGTTCGAGATTCAACGAATCAGACACACACAAGGGAGCTCAGGCTTCGGATCAGAAACTCTTCAGATGACGATGATGACTAGACCCCGTGATTCATGAATGTTTCTGATGAGAGCGTCCGTCTCCGCTGCTACAACAAGCCTACAGCCGGCAGGCCTGCGCCTCGGACCCTTCCCTCTACGGCAAGAGCACGCACCAGCTTTTAATGACCCCTCACGACGGGCGCGCGACTCGGCTCAGCGATTTCTCGACAAACCGTCATGAATAAGGCGGCCTAGCAGGCTGCGGAAAAACTCGGTTGATGCCAAAATGTGGCTGAAATTTTCCGTACAGTGCTGACGCCAGAATAACTTCAGGATGATCAAAAAGGCTGTCCAGCAAGGCCGCAGCGAGCGAAGAGGCGAGGCGTACGCTTCGGTACGTTGAGCCTCTGAGCGATGCGAGAACGCCGCTGGCGGACTTTTTCCGCATCCTGCTAGGATGAGACTTGTCGAAGGTTATCTCGCCTAGATTCACCCCTGTATTTTTCAAGCGCCACAAGGAGCAGTGAAATTGCCGCCGGCGTGACCCCTGAAATTCTCGATGCCTGACCAATAGATGCAGGTCGAACTTTTTTTAACTTTTCACAGACCTCTCTCGAAAAACCAACGGTCCCATCGTAATTGAACGAGACAGGAATGGGTTTCATTTCCAGTTTTTTGAATCTCCCGATCTGTTGTAGTTGACGCTTGATATAGCCTGAGTATTTGATTTGAAGCTCTATTTCATCAGTAGTTTCAACATCTTGCAGTGAGCTAACCCCAAGTGCCTCTAACAGAGTTTTGTACTGTGCCCCCTGGCGGCGTAACAATTGAGCGGCGGTGCAGGGTCCAGAGATCTCCTCTATCTGAACCTTGGCTAGGCGTCCACGAACAGCCTCCGTGAGTTTTGGCCGAAGCTCTTCGAGACGCACAAGCTCAGATTCAATGGCTTTCTGTTTCAACTGAAATCTCGCATAGACCTTGTCATCAATCAACCCAACTTGCCGTCCAGTATCAGTGAGCCGCAGATCAGCATTCCCATGGCGCAACAATAAGCGGTATTCTGCCCGTGACGTAAACATGCGATAGGGCTCACGCGCGTCTTTGGTAATAAGATCGTCAATGAGCACGCCGATATAGGCCTGAGACCGATCGAGTATTAATGGCGCCGCTTCTCGAAGTTTCAGCGCTGCGTTGATTCCAGCCATGAGACCCTGAGCCGCTGCTTCCTCATATCCTGATGTTCCATTGATCTGTCCGGCGTGGTAGAGACCGTCAAGAAGCTTGGTCTCCAGAGTCGGATGCAATTGCCGTGGAGGAAAGTAGTCGTACTCGATCGCGTATCCAGGCTTGAGCATGACGGCTTGCTCTAACCCAGAAATCGTTTTCAGCATCGCGGCCTGAACATCAACCGGCAGACTGGTGGAGATCCCATTTGGATAAAATTCGCGGCTCTCCAACCCCTCCGGCTCGATAAAAATCTGGTGTCGCTCTTTGTCTGCAAAGCGTACAACCTTATCTTCGATCGAGGGACAATACCGCGGTCCCACCGACTCAATGATGCCGCTGTAGAGCGGCGAGCGATCCAGATTGCGTTGGATCAATTCGTGGGTCGCACGATTGGTATGGGTCAAATGACAGGGGAGCTGCCGGTTCTCAATTCGGAGAGTCCGATACGAGAACGGCGGTGGTGGATCATCGCCTGGTTGCGGCACCATCACGGAAAAATCGATAGTCGCCCCATCCAAGCGAGGAGGTGTGCCGGTTTTGAGTCGGCCCACTTCGAACCCCAGGTCGCGCATACAATCGGATAAATGTTCGGCGGATGCCTCTCCCGCTCGTCCCGCAGGAAAATGATTCAAGCCGATATGGATAAGTCCCTTAAGGAATGTACCTGATGTTAGGATAACAGCCTTCGCCGGTATGTGATCACCGAGACTGGTCACCACGCCTGTAATCGCGCCGGCCTTGGTCAACAACCGATCGACTGTCCCCTCGCCGATCGTCAGCCCTGCCTGTAGGCTCAACGTGTGCGTCATGGCGTCACGATACAGCTTCTTGTCGCATTGGACGCGAAGAGCTCGCACCGCCGGGCCTTTGCTCGTATTGATGAAGCGGAACTGGATGCCGGCTTGATCCGTATTCCGCGCCATTTCCCCGCCCAGCGCGTCGATTTCCTTGACCAGGTGTCCCTTGGCAATTCCTCCGATCGCCGGGTTACACGACATTTGCGCGATGCGGTCGCGATCCATGGTGAGCAACAAGGTGCGCGCGCCCATGCGCGATGCGGCTAAAGCGGCCTCACAGCCGGCATGGCCTCCACCCACCACAATGACGTCGACGGCTTGTCCCACGTGTCACCTGCTCCTATTTACCGATACAGAATTCTGAAAAGATCCGACCAAGGATCTCATCCGTCGTAATCGCACCCGTAATTTCACCGAGCGCGTCGGCGGCGGCACGCACATCGATCGAGATCAGCTCACCCGCCATCCCGCACTCGACGGATTCAAGCGCCTGGTCCAAGGATTCGCCGGCCCGACGCAACGCGTCACGGTGCCGCACGTTCGTGACCGTGACGCCCTCCGCTGCCTCAAAGCCCCCGGACACCAGCTGCGCACGAAGAGCAGACTTGACCCTCTCAACTCCCAAGCCTGTTTTAGCCGACACAACATAGACCACACGGTCCGCAAGCGCGGCATCTGTCTCCACCGTAACGGCGAGGTCCGCCTTATTCACGACGACGACATGCTTGCGATCCCTGGCCACACTCAACAGCGCCCGATCGTCGTTCGTGAGGGGCACACTCCCATCCACCACCACTAACAAGAGGTCCGCCTCGTCTTGTGCCGCTCGCGTCCGTTTAATCCCTTCCAGCTCGACGATATCGTCCGTGTCCCGCACCCCTGCCGTATCGACTAAACGAACCATCACCCCGTCAAGATCAACCGATTCCTCAAGCACATCCCTCGTCGTGCCGGGAATGGCCGTCACAATCGCCCGCTCTTGCTTCAGGAAACGGTTCAACAAGCTAGACTTGCCGACATTGGGCCGGCCAAGGATCGTGACGCGGGCGCCTTCTCGCAAAATTCGACCCTCCTGGGCCGTCGCTTCCAGCTTCTGGACCACGGCACAGGCCTCCCGCACGATACGCACCAGTTCATCGTGCTGAAGAAAAGAAATATCTTCACCGACAAAATCGATCCCCGCCTCCACATGGGCCAACACATGAAGGAGCGAAGTCCGAGCCTGTTCCACCTCGCGAGCGAGATCGCCCCGCAGGTGGCGTTGAGCAACAATCAATCCGGCGGATGACGTGGCTCTGATGGTATCGAGCACCGCTTCCGCCTGGGAGAGATCTAGCCGTCCATTGAGAAAGGCTCGCTTTGTAAACTCCCCCGGCTCCGCCATCCGTGCGCCGGACTCGACACAGAGCTTGCAGACGATCCCCAGCACCAACATCCCGCCATGGGACTGAATCTCCACCACATCCTCTGCCGTAAACGATCGCGGCGCCTTCATATAGACCACAAGAGCTTCATCGAGCAGACTCGATAGTGGCGCCTGAGCATGGCCTGGTCTGACAGTGCCCTGCCTGTCCGATGCAGGGCCCACAAGATCGGCAAGATGTAGCGTATGTGAAGAAATCGATGAGAGGGGACGACCAGAACGCAAGTGAATAACCCGAGAAGCGACGGCAAGCGCCTGAGGGCCACTCAGACGAACGATCCCAATACCGCCCTCGCCTGCCGGGGTGGCGATCGCACAGATTGTGTCTTCGAGTCCTCCATGCATGACGCCTCTTTCACTAGCAGGAGGCTGAAAAAGTCCGCCAGCCTGTCTTGTTCATTTGGTTTATCTGGTCTATTCGGTCTGTCTGGTTCAACCAAACAAACGAGACAGACCAAATAAACAAGATAGACCAATCGAGAAACGCCTATGCGCTCGTGCTGCCGCGCGGCTGGGCCCCTAACGCGGCAAGGGCCTTGTCGGTCAACACAAAACGATCCGTCACCAATTGTTGGGTGATGGTCAGGGTATTGTTCGTCAGCCAATACAGCACCAAGCCGGCAGGAAAATTGATGAACAGAAATGTCAAGCCTATCGGGAGTATCAACATCATCTTCGCTTGTGTCGGATCCATTGTGGTGGGCGTGATCTTCTGCTGAACAAACATGCTCGCCCCCATGAGCACCGGTAGCACATAGTAGGGATCCTGCAATGATAAGTCGGTCACCCAGAGCATGAACGGGGCCTGGCGCAAATCGATCGTCATATAGAGGACATTGAACAGGGAGATGAAGACCGGCATCTGCAAGAACATCGGGAGAAACCCGCCCAGCGGATTCACTTTTTGATCCCGATACAGCTGCATGAGCTCTTTGTTCAGCCGCTCGCGGTCACCCTTGTATTTTTCCTGAACTTCTTTGATCTTCGGTTGGATCAACCGCATCATTTTCATCGACTTGTAGCTCTTGTATTGCAACGGGACAAATAACAGCTTGATCCCTACCGTCAATAAGACGATGCAGATTCCATAGTTACCGACGTATTCATGGATGAATCGCAGCACATAAAAGATCGGCTTGGCGACCGATCTCACAACCGTCCAACTGCCATAGATGAACCATCCGAAATCGATCATATCTTCCAGCCCCACGTCTAAGGAGCGGAGGATGTCGTATTCCTTCGGGCCTGCATAGAGCTGAAGTGCCACTGAGGACGCGGCTTCCGATGGGGCCATCCGCACCCCGGCCGACACAATTTTGGGATCTTCCGTCTTGGCGAGAGCGGCCGCACCCTCCTTCGGCATCAACACCGATATGAAATACTTATCCTGCAACGCGACCCACTGAACCGCACCCTTCCGTTCAAGCTCCTTATCCGGGGTCTCTTTTTCGACTTTGTCGTCAACCCGCGATGCAGATCCAATCAGACCGATGAACCCATCGCCCCATTCCACAATACCGAAATTCGTCCCTAACCCGATATCATAGGACTCGGTCACTCCCTCAATGGCAAGCGACACATCTACCACATAACTACCGTGGTGAAATGTCAGCCGTTTCTCCACACCGAGATGAGTGGCTGAATCATGGAACTTCATCGTGACATGCCCGACAGGGTGCGCGGCGTCGAGCTTCGTAAAATCTGCCTCGATATGATAGAGGCCTTCTCGTAGCGTCTTGTCGATGTCGGCATTCGCGACCGTCATCGAGAGTGGGCCTTTGAACTTTCCACCTTGATAGACGAGTTGTACCGGCTTTTTTTCGGGAGGCGCCGTATGGTATCGCTTCAGCTCCCAACTTTGAATCACCCCTCCACGATTCGATAAGTCGACTCGCACCAGATCCGTTTCCACCGTCACGATCTGTTCCAATACTGGGGGAGAAACACTTGACGCAGGAGAACCCGACAGTGCGCCCGATTGGGATAGGACGTTTGGACTGGCCGACCCACTGTCTTTACCTGTCGAGAGGCTGGACGTTGACCGTCGCTCCGAGGAGGAGGGGGCCTGGGCAGAGCCGTCCTCAGCAGGGGGTGGCTCAGGAAGCCAGCCCATCTGCCTCATAAATACGTCAAACGCCAGGATGATGGCTAACGACAGAACCAGAAAAATGATAACCCGTTTGTCCATAAATAAACCGCTACCACGATGTGAACAATGACGTCCCTACTACTTCACGGAGTCCATTTCTCCAGGAGAAAAAATGATAATCTTTCATCACAAGGCAGATGACTCTATTCCGCCCACTCGCACTCTCAACCGACCGATCACGGCTTTCCCATAATCCAAGCAAGCGGTCGCCGAAGGGTCGGTTGGTTTAAGGAGAGGCAGGATCCCAATAGGGATCCTAGTCCGTAGAGTCAGGTACCACCGGCGCACGCGAGTCCCCAGACATCTGAAGCAGCCGTTGACGCTGAAGCATCGACAACCACACCTCTTTCAAGCGGGCAAAGGGTTGTGCAACTGAATCCCGTTTGGGGAAGACCACCAGGGCATGTCCGGGAAGCAATTGACCGCGTAGTTGACGCGTGAGCTCCCGAAAAAGGCGCTTGGCTCGATTTCGGCTGACCGCTCCCCCGAATCGCTTTCCCACCACGATACCAACCCGGCTGCCATTCATCTCCGTCCGGCAAATCACGACATTAAATAGGGTGGTCGAGACACGATGACCATGCTGTTTGGCGTATTCGATATCTCGGCTACGCTTGAGAAACAGATCCCTGTCACTCCCACCCTGTAACATTGCCATGATCATAGGAGAGGGCCTGTATACACAGGACTTCTCCTTCGAGACCAGATATCCAGGCTCGGCCTTGACCCGCCGCCGTCATCCTGTGTTGGGAACTGTTTTGGTTGGGGACATAACGGAGGGCAACGATTCCTTCGTGCGCCCTAGCCACTGTCGATCAACCTATACCGTTAAGCGGGCTCGCCCCTTGGCGCGACGACGAGCCAAGACCTTCCGGCCATTCTTCGTACTCATCCGCTTACGGAATCCATGCTCACGTTTTCTCTTGAGGTTCGATGGCTGCTGAGATGTAAACGACATACGGGCTCCTTGCCTAAGAAGAGACTCAAATAATCCCGGCATTATAGGGACGAGCCGGCACCCTGTCAAACGACGTGCGCTCCATTATGAGAACCGATCACCTGACACAGGGGTGTCAGAGGCTCATTCTGTCCACTAGAATTGCCACATAGTCTACGAGCGACTCATGAGAGCGATCTGCATAGACTCGCAGGCCATAATTCCGCCCGCGGTGCAGCCATATTATGGATAGATTGTTGGTGGTGGTGTCACTGGTGCGGACCATCGGATTTCACCTATGGCAGCAGTCCCATTCTTTCTCCTGATGAAACCCAGGGGCACCAGACTGAACCCTTTGAATGTCTTTCATATTGAGGCAGTATTTTCACTGAACCAGCTCGGCTTGAAGAAGGGGCAGATCCCCGAATCAGGAGCCACCGGGGAGGGGATCGAAATCCACCGAATTGAGAACGAACTCATGGCCCACACATCGGGCTATACCATGCTGGATCATTCCCACATGGCCTTCCTCTATGACCGAATCCCAATGGAGACGCCTGTCGCCATCGTCGGCGCGCGACAGGAACAGAACTCCATCGCACACACCTTCGCGACTCACGACGATCGAAAGGGCGAATCATCGCCCCCATGATTCCTGAGCGCTTCCGAAACAATCGCCGATCCATCGCACGACGAGCCTTGATCAAGCAGTTTGTTGACAAACTAGATGACGACTCCAGAAGCGATGCCAGGTCTGTGCGCACTGACAGAAGCTGAATGGCCCGCAGGCTGTTCAGAAAGGCCGTGCAGCAAGGCCGCAGCGAGTGAAGACCGGAGGCGTACCCTCTGGGGTACGTTGAGGATCTGAACGATGCGAGAACGCCGCTGGCGGACTTTGTCAACAGCCTGCTAGCAGTTGGGTCTCTCAGCCTCAGACCTACAGGGACATGGATCATGAGGCGAACGCCATCTGACTCAACGTTGGAATACCGAACCCCTCCCCACCTGCTCTGTCGATCACGCACATTCTCCGTCGGGATACTCGCAATTGGCAGCCCTTCTCTCATTCGCCGAACCACAAGGCCATCGGTAAAACTTCAGCTTGTGTTTCTCTCATCCAATATCTACAATGCGAAGGCTTGCTATGAATCTTACAATATCTCGATCATTTCCCTCAGAACTTCAATCCCTGGTCAAGGCAGGGTACGCACGACTCGACGCATCCCGTGCCGTCCAGTCGCTGTGGGCTCAGGACCATCGACTCTGGAAGCGCGATCCCACCGACATCGCCAACCGCCTCGGCTGGCTGACCATCATCGAGTACATGAACGATCGGACCGAGGAGTTGCGGACCTTTGCCACGTCGGCCAAAACGCGCGGCACCCGCGACGTGGTGCTGCTCGGGATGGGGGGCAGCAGCTTGGGACCGGAAGTATTTCGCGCGACATTTGGATCACGCAAGGGATTTCCACGCCTGTGGGTTCTCGATTCCACCGTCCCAGGCTGGGTTCAACAGGTCACGCGGTCGATCGACCTGACTCGAAGTCTGTTCATCCTCGCCAGCAAATCCGGCGGAACGATCGAAGTCATGTCCCTCTTTGCCCACTTCTGGGAACTAGTTCACCAGACTCCCGGCCATCAAGGCGGCGCACAGTTCATCGCTATTACCGACCCCGGCACTGGGCTAGAAAAGTTGGCAGCAGAGCATCGATTCTTGCGCACCTTCACCAACCCACCGGACATCGGTGGACGGTACTCAGTCCTCTCCTATTTTGGATTGGTCCCTGCTGCCCTGATGGGAATCGATGTCGCACGATTGCTCACACGTGCCACCGCCATGGCACAAGCCTGTCGAATCCAATCCCCTCTTGAACGGAACCCCGGTGCCGACCTTGGCGCAGCGATGGCCTCACTGGCCGAAGCAGGGCGCAACAAGATCACCCTGATTGCCTCACCGCAAATTGCCGCATTCGGTCTGTGGGCGGAACAGCTGCTTGCAGAAAGCACCGGCAAAGAAGGAACCGGCCTCATCCCAGTGGCGCATGAACCGATGGTCGCACCGACTGCCTATGGTACGGACCGGCTCTTTGTCTATCTGAGGCTGAAGGGGGATCAGAATAGACAGCTCGATGGGCAGGTTGCCAGGCTCGCGCGCGAGGGCCATCCACTCCTGACGCTCACGCTCCAAGACCGGTACGATCTCGCCGGAGAATTTTTTCGGTGGGAAGTCGCCACGGCCTTGGCGGGTCACCTCCTGGGGATTCACCCGTTCGATCAGCCGAACGTTCAAGAAAGCAAAGACAACACCGCTCGCGTATTGGCAACCGTCCAGTCAACCGGTCGATTGCCGAAGCAAACGACCTCGACTCCCACGCAAGCCGCGACCCAGCTCAAGCGGCAATGTCGCCCCGGTTCCTACGTTGCGATCCTGGCCTATACGACACCGTCTGCCAAGATGGAGCAGGCCGTTCGCTCGCTGCGAAGAGTGCTCGTCTCTCATCACCACGTAACCACGACAGCCGGCTATGGTCCGCGCTATCTCCATTCCACCGGCCAACTCCACAAGGGTGGGCCAAGGATCGGAATATTTTTACAACTCGTCGATACAATGAGTCCCGACCTCCCTATCCCCGGAAAACCCTTCACCTTTCGCACCCTCGCGCAGGCCCAAGCCGTCGGCGATATCCAGGCACTCCAGGCCAATGAACAACAGGCCATCGTCTTGCCGTTGGGCAAAAATCCCATCGCGACGATTCACGCGTTAACACAGTCCCTCGCTCCTCGCACGCCGGTTCGCCGTCCAACTAGGCCGCGCAGCAAAGGCGGGCGCACTCGCAAGAAGTAGGATGCCCGTCGATCTCGACATCCGCATCCATCACGACAGCCAAGCCGCGGCTGCAGCAGCGGCAGCCTTCGTACTGGACGTGGGCAAAGAGGCCGTCCGCGCACAGGGTCGATTCCTCATGGCGCTCTCAGGCGGCACGACACCGGAAACCCTCTATCGAACCCTGGCCTCTCCATCCTTCGCCGATCTCTTTGATTGGTCCAAAGCCACATTTTTTTTCAGCGATGAACGTTGCGTCCCTCCGAATGACCCTCGGAGCAACTACGCCTTGGCCGACAACACCCTCTTCACCCCTCTGAACATTGCTCCCTCGCAGGTCTATCGTATGGCAGGAGAATCTCCTGACCCAGAGGCGGCGGCCCATCAGTATGAACAGCAATTGCGTCTTGCGACAGACACCGCACCATCGGCCCAGCCATCCCTTGACCTCATCCTCTTAGGGCTAGGAGAAGACGGGCATACGGCCTCTCTATTTCCCGGTGCGCCGAATTTACGGGACCATCAACGCATGATAGCGGCAACACACTCTCCGAAAGATCCACCCAACAGACTGACCATGACCCTAGCTGCGATCAACAGGGCGAGTATGATACTGTTTCTCGTGACAGGAGCCGGCAAAGCAGGAATCGTGAGAGCCATCCTCGACCCGAAGACCGAGGCAGAACGACAGCTTCCGGCATCGTTGGTCAAGCCAGAGGAAGGCCGCCTGATCTGGTTCCTCGACCAGGCTGCCGCATCCGAGCTTCCGATCCATCAACGGCGAATGAGCACATGAGGGCAGGATGATTGTTGCTGGAGATATCGGAGGCACGAAAACTCACTTAGCCCTGTTCGACTGGAAGAAGGACCGGGTCGATCCAATCAGGCTAGAGACATTCCACAGTGCCGATTACACCTCGCTTGAGGACATGCTCAAGGAATTCCTCGTCCCCCCCGCGGCTCCAACGTCTAGAGACGAATTCGATACAGAGAAAAGTGATGCTATCGAGACGGAACCTGTTCCCCCAGCAGAGAACCAACCGAAAATCGACGCGGCCTGCTTCGGCATCGCCGGCCCCGTCATTCAGAACCGTTGCCAAACCACCAACCTCCCCTGGGTGATCGATGGCGCAACCCTGGCGAAACAGTTCAACATACCGAGCGTTCGGCTGCTCAACGATCTCGAAGCCATGGCCTACGGCATCCTTTTGCTCAGACCGGACGAAGTCGAAATCCTCAACGCCGGAACTCCACCACCACACCACCAGGCGCTCGCGCTGATCGCGGCGGGAACCGGACTGGGCGAATCCATCCTCTTCTGGAACGGCGCGCGCTATCAGCCGATGCCGTCGGAAGGGGGCCATGCGGACTTCGCGCCGAACAATGACAACGAAATTGGCCTGCTGCACCATCTTCGCAGCAACTATCTGCACGTGAGTTACGAACGGGTATTGTCCGGCCCAGGCCTGCACGCCATCTATGACTATGTTCGCGACAGCAAAAAGAATGAGCCGACATGGCTCTCGGAGCAAATCAAAGCCGGCGACCCAGCGGCGGTGATCGCAGCAGCCGGGCTCAAGGGGCAGGCAGACATCGCCACGCAGGCGCTGGACCTGTTCGCCTCCATCTATGGAGCCGAAGCCGGCAATCTTGCCTTGAAAGCCATGGCGCTCAACGGCGTCTATCTGGGCGGCGGCATCGCGCCGAAGTTGCTGGCCAAACTCAAAGACGGAACGTTCATGAAGGCCTTCACCAATAAAGGCCGCTATAAACGTTTGATGAGTTCGATCCCGGTCAAAGTGGTCATGAATCAGCAAGCCCCCCTCATCGGCGCCGCCTCCGTCGCAGCGGCCCTCTCCCCTACCTCCGCATCATGATGAGCAACCAGGACCTCGATAGCCTGAAAAAAGCCGCCGCGTTGACAGCCGTCGAATTCGTCTGCGATGGGATGGTCGTGGGCCTCGGGACCGGTTCCACGGCGAAACATATGGTCATGGCACTGGGGGAAAAGGTCCGCGCCGGCATGAGACTTCGCGGAGTGCCCACGTCGATGGAAACGGCCCTACTCGCCAGGCAACAAGGAATCACCCTCCTCGACGCCGACAATGTCTGGGTGATCGATGTGGCGATCGACGGGGCAGATCAGGTCGATCCTCATTTCAATCTGATTAAGGGTGGGGGCGGGGCACTCCTCAAAGAAAAGATTGTCGCGGCCTCGGCCAAACAATTCATTGTCTTAGTCGACCATACCAAGCGAGTCCCGGTGCTCGGGGGAGCCTTCCCGCTTCCCATCGAGGTGATCCCCTTCGGCTGGGGCAGCACCGCACGAGAAATTGAAGCCCTCACCAAGAGCCCTGTCGTACTCAGAGAACGCAACGGGGCTCCGTTCAAAACTGAGTCCGGCAATATGATTGTGGATGTGCACCTCGCGCGGATCGACAGCCCGCGAGAACTCGAGATCGCCTTGCACCTGATTCCCGGAGTGGTCGAGACCGGCCTCTTTGTGGGACGAACAGACCTGCTCATCGTGGGCACTCCCAACGGAGTTGAGTCGTACCCTGCGACGAGGACATGATCAGCAGGCGGCAAACCCTACAGGCCCTCACGACACATGTACGACTCCTCTTGGCTCTTCCACTTGCCCCATTCTTCAGCTCGTGCCTCCAGGTTCCCTTCGCACACACGACGACCGAACGACCGAAAGGTGAGAATATGAACCAGAAAATTTCCCCCGCCACACTCGATTCCTATCGGCTTCCAAGGCATGTAGTCCCGATTCGCTACGATCTGCGATTGGAGCCAGACCTGACCATCGCACGCTTTGCTGGGCAGGAGACCGTCACGCTGACGGTCCTTCAGCCAACCTCTGACATCGTCCTCAACGCCATTGACCTCGACATCACCTCGGCGCAGATTGAAGGAGAGTCAAGTCCGCCGCAACAGGCCACGATTATGTTGGACGAGGCGCTCCAGCGCTGCCATCTCACATTCGGCGAGCGTATCTCGGCCGGCGAGTGGAAGCTGACGATACTCTTTACCGGCACACTCAACGACAAGCTCCGAGGTTTCTACCGGAGTACCTACAAAGGTGAAGATGGCGTGACTCACAGCCTGGCCGCCACACAGTTCGAAGCCACCGACGCCCGCCGAGCGTTCCCCTGCTGGGATGAACCGGACTTCAAGGCCGTCTTTGCCACAACACTGGTCATCGATCCAACGCTCACCGCAGTGTCAAACAGCGCAATCACAGCCGAAACGCATGAGGCTGGAAAGAAGGTCGTGCGCTTCGCCGATACGATCAAGATGTCCACCTACCTGGTTGCCTTCATCATAGGCCGGATCGAGGCGACTGACCCGGTGATGATCGGCAACACACCGCTTCGCCTCTGGGCCATCCCTGGGAAAAAACATCTGACCAAGTTCGGTCAAGACATTGCGGCAGCATCACTCTCGTTTTTTGAGAGTTATTATGGAATCCCCTATCCAGGCGACAAGCTGGACCTGCTTGCCATTCCTGATTTTGCCTCCGGGGCCATGGAAAACTTGGGTGCGATTACCTACCGCGAAACAGCCTTGCTGGTCGACCGGAAGAGCGCCACGCACGGTGAATTGGAACGCGTGGCCGATGTGGTCGCGCATGAAAATGCGCATATGTGGTTCGGCGATTTGGTGACCATGTCTTGGTGGAACGGGCTCTGGCTGAACGAAGCCTTCGCCACCTTCATGGAGATGCTGGCGGTCGATGCCTGGAAACCGGAATGGAAACGATGGGACAGCTTCGGCGTGTCGCGCGCCGCGGCATTTTCTGTAGACGGACTGCACAGTACCAGACCGATCGAATATCCGGTGCAGGCTCCCAAGGACGCCGATGCGATGTTCGACGTGCTGACCTATGAAAAGGGCGCATCGGTACTCCGGATGTTAGAACAGCACATCGGGCCGACAGTCTTCCGCGATGGGGTGCGTGACTATTTACGTGCCCATGCCTATGGGAACGCAGATACGAAGGATCTCTGGGTGTCGATGGGAAAGATCGCCAAACAGCCGGTGCCTGAACTCATGGACGGCTGGATCTTCCAACCAGGGTTCCCCCTCATTACGGCTGAGATCGATCAGTCGGGCCGGCTTGTCCTGTCCCAGCAGCGCTTCACCTATCTGCCCAACCCATCACCCATCACCCATCACTCATCACCTGTTACCTGGCAAATCCCACTCCAGATGCGAGTGACCGCCGGAGGCAAGGCCGGCATCTCGCGCATGTTGCTGACGGAGAAGCACACGACGATCCCTCTTCCTAAAGATTGGGAATCCATCTTGCTGAACGAGGGAGGTCATGGGTTTTATCGGGTACGCTATGCGCCAGACCTGCTGAGTCGCCTCCTGAACTCGGGCATCGACCAACTCCCTGCCACCGAGCGGTTCAACCTCATCAACGACGCCTGGGCTACCACCGTCGCAGGCCTCATGCCCCTCACGGACTATCTTGACCTGACCGCCCGCTTCACCATGGATCGAGACAAGAATGTCTGGGCTGTGTTACTCGACTCCTTCTCCTTTCTGAATCGGATCATCACCGTGGAGGATCGGCCGGCGCTCGAAGCGTTCGTACGCGGTCGGGTGAGTTCCGCCGTTGCCGCGTTGGGGTGGGTGCCTCGAAACGGCGAGAGCGAAGGAACGAAGCAATTACGAGGTGAGCTGATCGGCGCACAGGGGAAACTCGGCAACGATCCGGCCATTCAACAACGAGCAACCGAGCTGTACCGAGCCTACCGCAACGACGTAACAGCCGTTGACCCCAATATTGTGCCCTCGCTCGTCGCGATCCTCGCGCATACGGGCGACGCAACCAGGTATGAAGAATTCGACGAACGGTTCCGCACCGCCTCCACACCGCAAGAAGAACGGCGTTATCTCTTCTCGCTATCAGCATTCCAGCCCAAGGCACTACTCGAACGTACACTTGCCCGCACCATCAGCGGAGAGATCCGCACGCAAGACGCGCCGTTTCTCGTCGGCGCCATCTTGGGCACTGTCTATGGGAGAGAATTGGCCTGGGCTTTTGTGAAAACGAACTGGGAGAAAATGGACCAATTGTTCCCCAAGCAAGGACTCCGCCGCATGTGCGGTGGGATCGTCAATCTCGCCACTCCCGAACTCGAACGAGACGTGCAGGAGTTTTTCGCAACCCGCAAGGTCGACCTGGGTGGGAAAACGCTCGATCAGTATCTGGAGCACTTGCAGATTGCCGTCACGGTTCGGAAGCGGGACAGCCTCGCTTTGCGGAGCTATCTGACCACGTTCCGCTAAGACGTTCCCAACAAGGAGGGAGAGCATGGTCAACAGTATCGCCTTCACCCTGTACCCCGTTACAGACATGGCGCGGGCGCGACGGTTTTATGAAGACAGGCTCGGTCTCCGTATGACTCGCCGCGAGGCGCGCGAGTTCGAGTGGGTCGAATACGATCTCGGCGGTGGGACGTTCGCCCTTACCGACTTGACGGAAGGTGGCGCGCCAAGCGCCGATGCAGGCGGCAGCATCGCCTTCGAAGTACAGAACGTCGACGAGACGGTTGAGCAATTGCGCGCGAAGGGGGTGCGCGTGAAACTCGAACCCCTCTCCACGCCCGTCTGCCGCCTCGCCGTGATCCTGGATTCAGAAGGCAACGCCCTGACACTCCACCAAGCCACGCAGGAATGGTGAGCAGGACGGGCATGGGCCGGACAAGCGATACCATGCCCCCCTCGACCATACCTCTGTATGGAGGGGGCCTTGAAGCGATCCCCTATCCTGCTGTAGACTGAGAGCGTACAGCATGTGGAGTGCCGATGGTACCGATTCGGCCCCTGTTAATGGCCGGTTTAGTCCTTGTCAGCACAGGATGGCTGATCGGCTGCTCCGACAGTGGGTCCGACCCAGGCTCATTACCACCGTTACCACAATCCAACGATCTGCGACTTCAGCCTATCAGCACCAGTCTCATTTCACCGGTCTTCATGACCGCGCCTCCTGCCGACACCACCCGTCTCTTTATCGTCCAGCAGGGAGGGGCGATCAGAATTTTCAATATCACTAGCGGATCGCTTCTCACAGATCCTTTCCTCGACATCAGTCTCCTCCTGTCAACAGTCGGTGAACGGGGGCTGCTCGGCATGACATTCGATCCCCAGTACGATACCAATCGCCAGTTCTACGTCTTTTACACGAACACCGCTGGTAACATTGTCATCGCTCGCTATCTGAGAGATGCCGTGAATGCAAACCTTGCCGACTCCTCTACGGCCACGCTGCTTCTCACCGTGGCGCACCCGACCTTCTCGAATCACAACGGCGGTATGCTGGCCTTTGGCCTAGATGGATGTCTGTATGCAGGGCTTGGTGACGGAGGAGGTGGCGGCGATCCCAACAACAATGCGCAGAGTCTTAGTCTGCCTCTCGGCAAGATCCTCAGGCTCGACCCAACGGACGGCTCAGCCTGCACATCCGGGAGCACAATCAATCCATTTAATTCTCTCATCTGGAGCCGCGGTCTTCGCAACCCCTGGCGGTTTTCGTTCGATCGGCAGACCCACGATCTGTATATCGGGGATGTCGGGCAAGGGGCGCGAGAAGAGATCAATGTCTCACCTGCGCCGAATGCTGGACGCGGGTTGAATTATGGCTGGCGATTGATGGAAGGGACGCTCTGTTTCAACCCTTCCAACAATTGCAACACCGGCGGCCTGACCTTGCCGGTGCTCGATTACCCTCACCTTAGTGGCGCTTGTTCGGTGACGGGCGGGTATGTGTATCGAGGGCCTACCGTGCCGGCGTTGCAAGGTACATATTTCTATGCAGATTTTTGCGCAGGTTTTGTGAGGAGCTTTCGCTATCAGAATAATCAACCTACAGAGCAGACAGAGTGGCCTTTGCTCAGTCCGCCGGGAGGTTTTGTCACGAGCTTTGGTGAAGATGCCGCGGGCGAGCTCTATGTAATGACCCAAGGAGGGGGCCTGTTCAAGTTCATTCCCAATTGATGTGCTTCAGCAAGACTCTCGAAAGGGGGATTGCTGTTCGATTTCGTGAACTTGTACGATTGGGTCTCAGAACGACTCAGTTGAAGGGTGATAACCGACCATGCGCACCTGCCCTTGCCCGAAATGCGGGACGCTGAAGACACGATTGGCTCCACGCAAGGGAGCGGCCGATCAGCTCCTCAGTACCTTGACCATCTATCCCTTTCGCTGCCAGCTCTGCGCGCATCGCTTTACCGCCTTTCTCGGCAAGCTCACGCGCAATCCTCGCCGCAACTATGACCGAGTCTCAGTCCAGTATCCGGCACAGGTCCGCCCCATCTATGATCCCAGCCAGCGCGTGGTGATCGAAGGGATACTGTCGAATTTGTCGCTCCGAGGGTGCCGCCTGCGCACACATCAGCGCATTCCGATGGGGTCTCATGTCATGCTGGAGTTTCATCCAGCCGAATACGATGATCCCATCATGGTTGACGGCGCCATTGTGCGTTCCCGTTGCGCCGAAGGGATCGGGCTTCGTTTTTCCAGTTTTCTCAGAACGGAAGAGCGACGTCTTAGCCGCATCCTCGCCCTACACCTTTCCGACCAGACCATCTGATGGTCGATTCACTCCCTCTTCGTCACGACTCAGGTAGATGGGCTGAAGGCGTTTAGCATTCAGTCTTCAGTCTAAACACCTACCCCCTGGTCTTTCCTGCCTTGCGAGATAATGTGGCGCTTCAGCCTGAACTCCTGAGTCGTGACGAAATAGTTGCTGCCCCCGTATGCTTCATAGTGAACCCAAGGTAGCTCACCTGGGGTAAATGCTCAGGTAGATAGGCTGAAGGCTTTTAGGGGCAGGGCTTCTTGTGCAACCAGGATTTATCTTTGCTTGAACCTAAGGTCGTAGAAACTGAGAAGGTATCGATTCGTGCCTTGCGAGATGATTTATAGCCTTCGGCCTGAACAGCTAAGTAGTTACACGAGTATGTCAAGGAATTTGTCCTTGTAATTGACAGGGTCAAAAACCTTTTGCTGGCGTGCAGAACTCTCTCATAACTGATTGGGCGTCTTGATTCAGTAGTGGAGCCGGAGTTGCACAATTTCTAGCACATCGTTCACAACGCGATACACCATGCGATGTTCATCTGTGATCCGCCGCGACCAAAACCCCGACAGCGCATGCTTCAATGGTTCTGGTTTGCCTATGCCGCGGAAGGGTTCGCGTTGTGTTTCGCGGATCAGCTTGTTGATCCGTTCCAGCAGGCGCTTGTCTTGCTTTTGCCAATGGAGATAGTCCTCCCATGCCTCGTCTGCGAAAACCAACTTCACTTGGCCAGCTTCCGCTCAATGCCTTTGCCTGCGTTCAGCTGCGCAACGGCCGAGAGAAGTCTCTTGGCGTTGGCGGGCGTTCGTAAAAGATAGGCGGTTTCTTCAAGCGCCTTGTAGTCTTCGAGCGAAAGCATGACAACGGACTGTTCGCCGTTGCGGGTAATAATCAAAGCTTCGTGGTCGTTGCAAACCCGATCCATGGCGCTGGCGAGGTTTGCACGAACGGTGGTGTAGGTAATCGCATCCATGGCGTGCTCCCAGTGTGTACGCGTTACTGTACAGCACGATGTATAAAATGTCCAGCATCACCAGGACCCCAACTCATCATTCCACCAGACGGTTCGCAATAAGGCCGCAAAAGGAAAGGGAAACGGGGTCAGGTCTCAATACTGTTAGTTTAATTAACTTTCTGTCGTACTCCCCCATCACACCGATGGAGGACGACATGGCCAGAACCAAAGCATGCTTGGGTCGCGGGGCGCGACTGACGGACTATTTGAGTATCAGTTTATTGGCGCGCGTGTACCCGGCGTCCCTGATCGGCAAACTGTTGGATGCGCACCACTGCAACAGTCGTCGCGAGCGCCGCTTTCCGGCCACGGCTGTTGCGTATTACTGCATGGCCTTGAGCCTATACCCCGAAGCCGCCTGCGCCGACGTGTTTGATGCCGTCGCCCAAGGACTGGCGTGGCGGAACCGGGGAATGGTACCGCCGCGCATCAAATCCTCATCGATTAGCGTCGCGCGGTCCCGCTTTGTCGTGGCCGGTCTTCAAGCGCCTCCAGGAGATGGCGTGCCTCCCCTTGGCCGATGCGCGCACCTGCCCACAGGCCTTCTACTGCGGGTTGAGACTGATGGCGATCGATGGCAGCAATATTGAGGTTCCCGACGAGGCCGACAACGTCAAAGTCTTTGGTTATCCCGGCAGCCGCACGGGTGTGACCGGGTATCCGCAGGCACAATGTGCGGTACTGGTGGAGTGCGCCACGCATGCCATCATCGCCGCCAATATGGGCGCGTATCGTGATGCGGAATGGACCGTGTGCCACCCTCTGCTGGCAAGCCTGAACCAGACGATGCTCTGCTTGGCCGACCGTGGCTTTAAATGGGTACGAGCACTGGTGTCGTGCCAAAGCCACCGAGCACAGTTGCTGTGGCGATACGCGTCAAACCGGCAACTGCCTGTGCAGCGGATGCTCGCTGATGGTTCGTTCTTGAGCGTCCTCCAGCCCAGCAGAGGGCCACGGCGCAAAGACACACAGGCTGCGGTCACGGTGCGTGTGATCGAGTACACGCTACCCGACGCCGAGGGCACCCAGGGCCGGTATCGGCTCTTGACCACACTGCTTGACGAACACCACGCCCCCGCCTTGGAGTTGGCGGCGCAGTACCATGAGCGCTGGGAGGGTGAGAGCGTGTTTGATGAACTCAAGACTCACTTGCATCAGCGCCGTCGGGTACTCCGCAGCAAGACCCCTGATCTGGTGCGGCAGGAGTTCTATGGCTGGGTGCTCACCCACTACGCGGTGCGGTGGCTCATGCACACGGCGGCCCCGAACATCACCTGCCGCCACGCACGTGATCCTTCGTGGCCCACGTATAGCTGCTGCGCCGAGCCCAGCCACAGTCAGCGGCTTTCCCTCCCAGCGCACCCGCGCCTGCGTAAGCGGTGGTTCAAAGACGTATTGGCTCATGCCGCCGCACTGTGGTGTGTCAGCAATCGTGGCAAATCGAACCCCCGGATGGTCAAGCGCCGAAACACGCCCTATGCCAGCCACAATCGAACCGTGCCGCGCAATCAGCATCAGGTGTTCCGTCCCGCGCTTGTCCCACCGCTCCCGCTGTCAAAACGGAAATGGTATTCGCAAGCCAAGAACCAGTTACACTAACAGTATTGAGACCTAACCCCTGATCTTCGAGAGTGCCTTCGATCATCCATGAGAATGAGCACCAGTCGGTGTGAAGAGAATTCCCTCACTGCTGTATGCCACGGCCTACAGCGATGAAACCCTTGTGCAATCAATATTTTACAACGCTTCGATCCCAAGTGTGTACTCGTTCCCGTTCATCGAGATCTGTCTTCTGAGGGCGAAGGAAGGGCCGCACATCAAAAAATCCCCTAACATATTATAGTCATTTGCTTTCTTCCTCCTTCGGTACGGCGATTGCTATCCCATCTCGTAAGCTTAGCCATAATGTAAGGTACGCCAAGAGAACCGCAAGTGGTTGAGTCCATCTATGTGCGTCAATTCCTGGACGATGGCGCGATAGTCTTGACTCAAACCGGTGTTATAGAGCGTTGGGGTTAAGTGTTCAGTCCCACCACACGTTCTTTGATTCATCCGAATGACATTGAATCCCGCGCGGTAGGCCTTTGCTGCGATGCCGTGCATGTAGCGAGACTCACTGGAGCCTTCAAGCCCATGCAGGAGCACCAGGTTTTGGCACGCGATTCTGGCCGGCTGCCAGTGGCAGAAGCCGAGTAGTTGGGTACGCGGTTCTGTGGTAAAGAGGCGCGATTCTGTGGGTACTCCGGCAAGAACTTCTCCCCGAGGCCAAAAGCCTGGGCCAATGGTCATGAGATGCGGGTTGCGGAACCAGGTTGCCGGTGTGAACGCTCGCCCATTTGCTGACATGGAGAGCAGCAAAAGAACGCTGATGGCTCTGCAGCATGAATCTCCAGGATACGACAAATAGGAATGGGAGTGCCTACTCACATTTTTTACTGGCAGTGGCCATAGACCGTGCCGAGAAGTGAGAGGCAGGCGAGACAAGGTTCGATCCGAAACCAGACGTTCAGAACACATAACTTAGTATATAGAACCATCACGCCTCGTCAATTACTCTCGACTAGGGATTCTCCCAGTGTGGGAAAAATGAAGTAACTGTAAAATGACTTACCCGCAGGCTAGTAACCCGGTGTCGAGTGCTACGATGAGACTACTTAAGATTCAACGCGAGCTTAGGATGCCGGCCATACGATATAATAGTTATCTATCCAGTCCTTCACAAACAGATCCTCCTCTTTTGCGTGCTACCCCCGATTCGCGTCCACTGGTTTCATAACCTTTTCGATAAGAAACGATGCGCTGCTGATGTTTGCGCAGCTCGGATCGTGCCAATTCGCGTCCTGTGAATATATTGAGTGAAAGGACTTATTGCTATGTCGAATACAGCAATGCAAGTCGAACACATTTCAAAGCAGTATGAGATTGCCCCTCGAGATCAGCGGAATTTGAAGGAAGTGACGGAAGGCTTCCTGCGCGGCCTGTTTCGAAAGCAACGCCTCACCTCCACGCGATTGACCGAAACTTTTCACGCTCTGCAAGACATCACGTTTGAGATCAGCAAGGGGGAAGTGGTTGGCCTGATAGGTCGAAACGGCTCGGGCAAAAGCACCCTACTTAAAATCCTCTCTCGCATTACCAAGCCGGATTCCGGTCGAGCCCGTATCTATGGTCGCCTAGCCTCATTACTCGAAATAGGCGTCGGCTTTCATCCTGAGTTAACCGGACGCGAAAACATTTACCTGAGCGGATCGATCATTGGGATGCAAAAGGCAGAAGTGAAAAGAAAGCTGGACGAAATCATTGATTTTTCAGGGTGCGAACGATTCATCGATACCCCGATAAAGCGGTATTCAAGCGGGATGGGAGTCCGACTCGGTTTTGCCGTGGCTGCCCACCTCGAAGCAGACATACTGCTTGTAGACGAAGTCTTAGCTGTCGGCGACTTGGAATTTCAGAAGAAATGTTTGAACAAGATGCAGGATATTGGAAAGGAGGGGCGAACAGTCCTCTTCGTATCCCACAACATGGCGGCGATAACCCGCTTATGTCCGCGCGCCATTCTTTTAGATACAGGAAAAGTTATAGCGGATGGCTCTTCGGCAGACATCGTGTCTAACTATATGAATGTCGGCACCAGAACGAAGGCTGCCTGTGAGTGGACGGACATATCACAAGCCCCTGGCGGAGAAGTCGTTCGTCTGATGGCAGTACACGTCAGGGATGAGGACGGGGAGATAGCCGAAACGGTGGATATTCGCAAGCCATGTCACATTGAAATGGAGTATGAGGTGCTGCAGCCTGGCGCCGTCTCGATTCCGAACTATAATATTCACAATGAAGAAGGAATATTGATATTTGGTTCCCTCGATCTCCACCCGGAATGGCGACGACGTCCCCGACCTGCCGGCCGCTGGGTGAGCACCGTAAGTATTCCCGGAAATTTCTTGGCGGAGGGACACTTTTTTGTCACCGCGAGTCTCGCCACGATGCATCCCTGGGTCATGCAATTTTGCGAACGTGATGCTGTGTCGTTCCAGGTCGTTGATAGTATGGACGGTGATTCAGCACGGGGCGATTATGGGGGAACCTTTGAAGGGGTCGTGCGCCCACTGTTACAGTGGCGCACGACACGAAGAGACACCGAACCAGTGAGTATGTCTTTTCGTCATCGTCACCCTCAGGGTGTGCGTGGATAAGCAAGGAGGATACAGCAATCTTGGAGCATCGATATGCGTGAATTGAGCCGGTAATGCCTGGGGCACCCTACTGGGTGCTGCTGTTTTTATATTGGCGCAGAGTGGAAGCTCTCAGGGCCTCCGGGAAATCGCTATGGATATACCAACACTTCATTCGGAAAAAGCGACTCAATTTTATTCAGCGCATGCTGGAGGCTTTGAGGATCGCCGCAGCCGGCTCCTTTGTTGAGAAGAAACAAAGGGATCAGACACCTTAACGCTTCCCTCGCACCTGCTCGAAAATGGAGGAGATGCCCCCGGGGCCGTTGAGTAACTTCACGTTTCGGAGGCGATGAATCAACTGCGTGGTGGGGAGTGACTTCCTGATCCGACCACGCTGTCTCGCGGCCCCGTCTCGATTCGGCATACGATAGACCTAGGGTGGGGAGACGCGCTAAAATTGCCGCATTAGATTTGAGTGGAGACCAAATCATGAACACACAACTCTTACAGCAAGCACGTGTGCTAGACATCGACGAGCAAATTGAGCTGGTTGAGGCCATCTGGGACGGCATCGTGAGTCGCGGTGCCGTGCCACCATTGACAGAAGCGCAGAAAACAGAACTTGACCGCCGCCTCGCAGATCATCTGGCGAACCCTCACGATGTGATTCCCTGGAGTGAGGTGAAAGCTGCTGCCCTTGCCAAAATTAGGCAATGAGCCTACCCATCACTTTTCATCGTGCCGCCAGTGCAGAGTTCATAGAAGCCAGTGCATGGTAAGAAGGCAAGCGACTTGGCCTTGCGCGTGAGTGCATGGCTGAAATTGACCGTGGCGTATCGCTGGCATCTGAACACCCTCTCCAGTTTACCGTTGTTCGCACGAACATTCGGCGTGTCGTCGCCAATCGTTTCCCATACAGCGTGTATTTTCGTGCGGAGAAGCCTCGCATTGTTGTCTTGGCGGTATTCCAGGGCAACAGAGATCCCGCCATTTGGCAGGTTAGGGTCTACCTCTGGAGGAGAGACCACCGGGGACGTTGCTTGAGCTGACACTTCGGAGGCGATGAATGAAATAGCGGGGTAGTGATTGATTTCATGATCCCACCACGCTGTTTCGCGGCCCCCGTCTCGTCCGACAACCTGTGCGCGCCCTGCGCTGAATGGCGAGACCAGCGCGCCGCGTCCTCGCTGATTTGCGGAGACGGTAGACCGTTAGATAAAATCTGGCTATAATATGGCCAGAATGCGGTTCGATATCATTCTGGCGCCAGAGGCGGTGGATGACCTGAGGTCACTGCCGGCGAATATCCGTTCTGAACTTCGCGACGGGATGGAAACCTACCTGCGTCACGAGCCTCAAAGAGTGAGTAAGAGCCGAATCAAGCGGTTACGAGGCCTGGCAAAACCTCAGTATCGATTGCGTGTTGGAGATATTCGCGTCTTTTATGACATTTGTGATCAATGCGTTGAGGTGCTTGCCGTAGTAGGCAAGCCCTACACCGAGCGATGGTTACGGCAACACGGAGTTCCGAAATGAAAACGGTCCCCCTGTCTGAAATTAAAGATGACCTGTCACGCTTTCTTCGGGAAGCAGAAAAGGAAGATATTGTCGTGACGCGCCATGGGAAGCCGGCCGGGTTGCTCGTTGGTTTTGCTTCCGAGGACGATTGGCTTGATTATCGCTTGGAGAATGATCCCGGGTTTCTGGAGCGGATTTCGGCGGCTCGGGAAAGCCTGCGCTCCGGCAAGGGGAAAAAACTGGAAGATATAGAAGGTCTAACTCCACGCTCCAGCCGACGCTCGCGGGGCTGAGCGTCGCCGTTAGGTCACAGATGTCTGCATCGAGCTCACCGGATCGCTCATCACTAGTGGTTCCATGCGCCCTTGGGTGCCTGCTTCACCGTTGCAGCGCAGTTTTCTGGCGGATGGTCCCATTGCTCCGTTCATTGTCGAGCTGATGTTTTGGTCGTGTTTTCCGTACGCAATTGCAGCGCTATTGCCGGACTTAAGAATCATGAGCGAAAGAGATGGGGTCATGGCTTGACTGTGCGTCGCATCATTGATGCGTCATGGCGCACCGGGGGGGGCGGGTGAGAACGGCTGCGCTGCGCGAGCAAGGAGACAACCGGGCCAGCAGTCTGTGCACGCGTTGTGTGCGTACAGGACGTATTTGGTTCGTGAGTCTGAGATAACAAGAACAGATTATGCGGGATGCTCAAAAAGTCCAGACTTCTCACCCGCCCAACCCTGGCGCGCCGAGACGCGCCTTGTCCCAAGCAAGGCCGCAGCCGATGGAAGCACCGGAGGCGTAGCCTCTGGGCTACGTTGAGGATGCTGTCGAGGTGAGAACGACGCTGGCGGGCTTTTTCAGCATCCCGCTAAGCGCATCCTTTACTCGTGCCGCAACACCGCCAACGGTCGTTGACCAAGTATCCGGTAGGTGCCGGCAAACCCGACGATCAACGTCAGCAACATCGTAAGAAGAAGGCCGGTGCCAAGTACCTGTGGGTGTAGGCTCCAGGGTAGGTCGAACACATACCTCACCAGGGCCCATGCCAAGATAGTCCCGAGGGTTAATCCAATGAACCCCGCGACGGCGCCCAGCAGGACATACTCCATGGCAAAGGCTCGTGCAATCAGACCTCGGGTCGCGCCGAGCGCTTTCAGAATGACCGATTCGTAGAGACGCCGGTACCGGGTCGATGCAAGCGCCGCTGCCATGACCAGTCCGCCGGCCACCACGCAAAATAACGCCACGGCCCTGATGGCCAGAGAGAGGCGATCGAGCACACGCGCAAACCCGTCGAGCACGTCGCCGATGTGGATCGCGCTGATGTTCGGAAAGGAGGCGACGACCGCCTGTTGCAACGGCACCTCTTGATCTGCCGAGGCCCGCACCGTGGCGACATAGGTAAAGGGCGCCCCTTCAATCGAGCCTGGAGACAGGATCATGTAGAAATTGGTCGAGAAGTTTCCCCACTCGACTTTGCGGATACTGCTCACCTCTGCCGACACCGTGGCCCCCTGAATATCGAACTCCACGATCGAACCGATGGTAAGGCCTAAGTGCAAGGCCGCGTCCTCTTCCACTGATACTTGAGGCGTCGAGAAGACCTGCCCTGGCTTCCACCATTCCCCCTTGATCAAGGTATTGTCTTTCGGCAGCCGATCCAGGAAGGTCAGCACATACTCGCGGGTGAAATACCATTGCTTTCCTCGCGCTTCTTTTGCCTCCGTCCGTTTGTCGTCCTTCTCCACCCCTTCATCTACCTTGACGACCTGTCCATTGATCGCATGGAGACGCGAACGCACCAGCGGCATGAGCTCCGGCCGCGCGTGGCCGGCCTGTCGATCGACCAGCGACACGAACTCCTTGGCTTGATCGAGCTGGATATCGATAAAGAAAAAGGTCGGAGCATCCGCAGGCCGATTCTCCTGGATCTGGTGGAGCAACGCCTGTTCCACCAGCGACACCGTCACAATCGCCATGACGCCGATGCCGATGGCGACCATGATCCCGGTCGCTTGGCTTCCAGGCCGCACGACATTGCCCAGCGCGTAGCGAAGGCTCAGGATGCGAGGCCTCGGCATCCAGGCCAGCCCTCGCACAAACAGTTGCGCACAAACAAAGAGGACTGTGATGGCGAGTGCCATCGCCCCGATAAAGAGCAGGCCGATCGACCAGGAACCGGCTTGCCACACAGACAAGGCGCAGAGTCCGAGAACGATGCCTCCGGCCGTGCCGACATTCCATGGGTCGGTCAGTCCCTGTTTCACCCACCATCGCGACTGAGACGCTCCCTGTTCGACCGTCGCCTGTTCCGCATCGCGCCGAAAGATCGCTCCTGGATGTACCTCTCGAATCTTCAAGAGGGGCCACAGGGTAAACAGCAGTGTCGACAACAGACCCAGCGTTGCCCCTTTGAGCAAGGGCCAGACCGAGGCCCACGACAATTCCAAGGACAGGCCCAACTGATCGAGGATGTCGGACACAAACAGCGCAGCCATGAGGGGAGGCAACCCTCGTTGAAGCGCTATCCCGAACAAGATCCCAGCCAGGCTCCCAATACATCCCAAAAAGATCGCTTGCACCACATAGGTCCAGATCACCGTGGCTGAATCGGCACCGACCGCTTTTAAGATTGCAATGGTCCGCAACTTGTCCCGCAAGAACGCGTGAATCGAGGTCCCGACCCCCAGTCCACCGATGAACAGCGCTGTGAGGCCGATCAACCCGAGATAGCGGGAGAGTTGTTCGAGAAATTGCCTCAACTGCGACTGGGATGTGCGATAGCTGGATACGCGCGCAGAATCTGCCTCCAGCCGATCTCGCAGTTCGGAGCGTAACGGTTCCAGCTGCGTATCGGATCGTATCTTTATGAGATACCGTTCCCGCACCCGGCTTCCTGGCTTAATCAGCTCCGCCGCTCGCAATCCTTCCTGCGCAATCATCACCCGTGGACCTAGGGTGAAGGCATTGGCCATTCGATCCGGCTCGGTCCGCACGATGCCGGTGATCAGAAACATCGCTTGGCCGATCTTCAACCGATCCCCGATCGAGAGGCCCATCCGAATCAGCAGCGACTCCTGCACGACTGCGCCAAAACAGGAATGGCCGCCGCAACGCTGTTCGTCCGGATGGAGCAGGGTATCGAGCGATTGCGGCGGCTCAAGTCTGATGGTCCCGTACAGGGGATAGACGGACTCCACCGCTTTCAGCTCAATGATCTGGGTCGACTGGGTCTCAACGGGTCCAACCGTTCCGCGCGCAGCCATCGCAACCAGCTCGCTCACATGGGTGAAGAGCATGTCACGCTCGCTCAGCGAGTTCAGCACCGCCTGTCCCGAAAGACTCAGGGGGCGAGTCAGGCGAATTTCGAGATCCCCGCCCAACAGTCCCCGCGCTTCTTTCGTGACGGCCTGTTCCATATTCGCGCCAAACAGCGACACTCCGACTAAGGCCCCGACGCCGATTGCGATACAGGCGAAGAAATAGAGAAAGTGCCGCCAGGCTCCCCTGGTTTCACGCCAGGCCATTTTCAGGATGAAGCGAATCACCGGGATGACTCTTCAACCCGTAGGACTAAGTCGGTGAGGGTATCGGATTCGATGCGACCGTCGCGCAAGGCAATCACACGCTCCATGGTGGAGGCGATGGAGCGATCATGCGTGACGAGGACTAAGGTGGTGCCGTAGTCGCGATGGAGAGCATGGAGCAGTTGCATCATGTGTTCGCCCGTGGCTGAATCCAGGTTACCGGTCGGCTCATCAGCCAACAGAATCGGCGGGTGACAGGCAAAGGCTCTGGCCACCGCCACCCGCTGCTGCTCGCCTCCAGACAGTTGGACAGGATAATGATGCAGCCGTTCCCCCAGGCCGACGGTATTCAACAGATCCGTCGCGCGATCCTGCGCCTTGCGCATCCCTGCCAGCTCCAGCGGCACCAGAACGTTTTCCAGCGCCGTAAGGGTGGGAATGAGATGAAAGGATTGAAAAATGTAGCCGATATGATCGCGACGAAACCGCGCCAGGGCACTCTCGCGCATGGTCGAGATCTCCACGCCGTTCAACGTGATGGTGCCGGAGGTTGGCCGATCAAGCCCCGCGATGAGGCCCAGCAAGGTGGACTTCCCGCTTCCGGAGGGGCCGACGATGGCCACGCGCTGCTTATCGGGAATCTCAAGCGTGACGTCGTCGAGGATCGTAATCTGATGGCCGCCGCCGGCCAAGCGCATCGTCAGATGAGAGAGAGAAATCATGTTGTCGGTATAGCTCCCACAGTATCGTCCACGTCGAGGCTATATTATACTGGATGATGATGCGCCGCTCATGGATTCTCACCAAACTATTTTGCTATCCCTGCCTCTCCCTGCTCCTCCTCTGTACGTATGACCGAGGCAGTGCGCCCGCCGCTGAATCCCCCTCGTCGATCTCTCCGAGCGAGGGTGTGGGATCACTGCCGGGGATGAAGACAACGGCGCCACCGAACCGACAGAAGAGGCCCGTCTCTGGCGAACGTCCGAGCATCGTCGCCTTCGGAGACAGCCTGACATCCGGCTTGGGCGTGGCGTCGGATCATTCGTATCCCGCCCATCTGCAGCGGGCACTGGACGCTGCGGGGTATGCCTATCGGGTCGTGAACGCGGGAGTCAGCGGCGATACGACAGCCGGGGGAGTCCGAAGAGTCTCCTGGGTACTGAAGAACAAACCGGCGATCGTCATTCTGGAACTCGGGGCTAACGACGGGCTCCGCGGCCTCAGCTTGCAGGAGACGAAATCCAACCTCGAACGGATTATTCAACAATTCCACCAGGCCTCGGTCACCGTGGTGTTGGCGGGGATGAAATTGCCCCCCAATTATGGACAAGACTATATCGGAGGGTTTGAGGCGATCTACCAGGCCGTGGCAAAGCAATATGGCCTGACGCTGATTCCATTTTTTCTCGATGGGGTGGCAGTGTCTACCACGCTCAACCAGGCCGACGGCATTCATCCGACCGGAGAAGGCTATCGCATCATTGTCGAGAAGCTCTTCCCGACGCTTGAGCCGCTGCTGGAGCGAAAACGGTGAGAGTGCTCTACCCCGCCTTCTTCGTGAAGCGAGCGAGACTTGCGAGAAAAGCGGGACGGGGGAGACGGACACAGTTCAAGGTCCGACGTCCATAATTTTCTGAACGTCGAACTTCGTGTCGCGCTACTTCTTCTTGGCCTTCGGCTTCTGCGCTGCTTGCTCGGCATGAGCCAGCGATTCCTCCGCATGCTTTAGCGATTCTTTGGCATGCTCGAGCGCTTCCTTCGCGTGGGCATCAGTGCTTCCTTTTATGGCCTCTTCCAGATGCGTGATGGCTTCTTTCTCGTGTGCGATGCCCTCCTTGGCATGCTTGATGACTTCCTTGACATGCCCATTTTCGCCCGCGAATGCAGCGCTTGACAGGCCTCCTGCGAGAAGACCGCACACCGCGACTGCGACAACAATGGCTTTCACTTGGCTCATAACTCCTCCTGTGTGATGGGAAACTCGTATCCAGGGCCGAGCATACAGCAACGGTAGACTTCTGTTAACAGCTTGAGTTCTAACTCCAAGTGCAACACTACCGGCCCTGATGGGCTAAGGTGTTGCCATGCCAAAACGATGCTACACA